>ERZ773010.825-NODE-825-length-20737-cov-3.622184_pt1 | contig 20737 bp, 22 predicted proteins | sample MGYA00580842_ERZ773010 | MGnify/ENA primary metagenome ERZ773010 (study PRJEB29015, sample SAMEA2737982) | human oral metagenome | biome: human oral; feature: human-associated habitat; material: dental | place: China | collected 2107 ...
ATTAGTCAATCCAAGTCGCTTCTGCAATGCAGGCGCGAACTCCTGACGATATTGCTCTTGTAATCTAGCCATAATTTAAATTCCTTAATCTACTCGTGCGCCTGTAGATTTATAGACGCGAAATTTTTCGCCGTTTTCAATTTTAAAGCCAACTCGATCACCCTTTCCCGTTGATGGATTAAATAACATCACATTAGAAATATGAATTGGCGCTTCTTTTTTTTCTATCGAGCCTTCTCTTTGCAATTGATGATTCGGTTTAATGTGCTTAAAAACTTTGTTAATCCCTTCAATTACAACATGAGTATCTGTTACTTTTAATACCGTACCACGCTGCCCTTTATTGTCGACCTTTCCAGCAATAACAATAACCTCATCACCTTTTCGGATGCGCTTCATGTCAGTTCTCCTTATAAAACTTCAGGTGCGAGAGAAATAATTTTCATAAATTTCTCACTGCGTAGCTCACGAGCGATAGGGCCAAACACTCGAGTACCAATTGGTTCTAACTTATTGTTGAGCAGAACTGCTGCATTGCTGTCAAAGCGAAGTACAGAGCCATCTCTACGGCGAACACCTTTTTTTGTCCTAACAATTAATGCATTATATACATCACCTTTTTTAACGCGACCACGAGGCAGAGCCTCTTTAACTGAGACTTTAATTACGTCTCCAATACCCGCATAACGTCGATGAGATCCACCAAGAACCTTGATACATTGTAACTCCCGAGCCCCACTATTATCTGCAACAGATAAGCGTGATTGCATTTGAATCATGATGATTTTCCCCCTTAGCCCTTAACCTTTTCAACAATCTCAATCAAGCGCCATGTTTTTGTCTTGGAGATTGGACGACTTTGTACTATACGCACAGTATCACCAATATTGCACTCATTATTTTCGTCGTGTGCATGACACTTTAAAGTCCGTTTAATATATTTACCATATACAGGATGTCTTTCATAACGAACTACAGCAACGGTGATAGATTTATCACTTTTATTGCTTAAAACCTGCCCCTGCAAAACACGTTGAATACTTTGATTGTCAGCCATAGTTATACACTCACATTCTGCTCATGCAGTAAAGTTTTTATGCGGGCAATATCACGACGAACCTGCCGAATTTGATGAGGCTGTTCTAATTGAGCATTAGCCTTCTGCATCTTCAATTTCAATTGATTTTGACGCAAAGACAACAACTCCTTACGCAATTCATCTATATTTTTTTCACGCAAATCTTTGAGAGACATTACATCACCTTACGTGTTTCAAAAACGGTACGCACGGGCAATTTTGCAGCAGCCAAACGAAAAGCTTCTCGTGCCAAATCCTCAGTGACCCCTTCCAATTCATACATGACCGTACCTGGCTGAACTTTTGCTACCCAGTACTCAACATTACCTTTACCCTTACCTTGTCGTGTTTCCAAAGGTTTATTGGTGACTGGCACATCAGGGAAAATACGAATCCACATTTTACCGCCACGCTTTACATGACGGTTAATAGCTCGACGCGCTGCTTCAATTTGTCTAGCTGTGATTCTCCCTCGCGTCGTCGCTTTCAGACCATATTCGCCAAAGCTAACTTCGTTACCAGCCTGTGCCAAACCACGGTTGCGGCCTTTATGTTGTTTTCTAAATTTTGTTCTTTTAGGTTGTAACATTTTGTTTCACCTTAATCTTTACGCCGAGCATTACGGGGTTTGTTGCTACGTCTAGCACGCTTTTCTTCCGGAACTTCACCGTTCATACTTGCGTTAGCATCAAAACCTTCTAAATTTTCACCTTTAAAAATCCAGACCTTCACGCCAATAACACCGTAAGTCGTGTTCGCCTCAGCAAAACCATAATCAATATCAGCACGCAATGTATGCAAAGGCACGCGCCCTTCGCGGTACCATTCCGTTCGCGCTATCTCTGCACCATTCAGACGTCCCGCAATACTAACTTTAATTCCCGCAGCACCTAGACGCATGGTGGATGCCACCGAACGCTTCATCGCACGACGAAACATTACACGTCGTTCCAATTGTTTGGCGATACCGTCGGCAACCAAATATGCATCCAACTCTGGGCGTCGAATCTCTTCGATATTAACTGAAGTAGGAACTCCCATGATAGAGCTAATTTCCTGCTTCAGAATTTCAATATCCTCACCTTTACGACCAATTACTATCCCAGGCCGAGCCGTAAAAATAGTAATTTGAGCACCATTACGTGGCCGCTCAATTTGAATTTTACTTACCGAAGCATGTGCTAATTTTTTACGAATAAATTCACGAACCTCAAAGTCCTTTTCCAAGAAATTAGCATAATCTTTCCCTTCGGCGTACCATTTGGAAACCCAATCTTTGGATACTCCCAAGCGGAATCCGACAGGATGTACTTTTTGACCCATAGATATAATCTCCAATTAGACTTCTTGTACCCGAATAAAAATATTACTGGTACGTTTTAAAATACGATTTCCACGACCTTTCGCACGAGCAGCAAAGCGTTTCATAGTCATACCTTCACCCACTTGAATCTCAGCAATATGTAAAACGTCTATATCTGCGCCTTCATTATTTTCTGCGTTTGCAATAGCAGAATTTAGCAACTTTAAGATAATACCAGAGGCCTTCTTTTGACTGAATGTGAGAATCTCTATTGCTTCATTAATGTGCTTACCGCGGATTTGATCAGCAACTAAACGAGCTTTCTGTGCAGAGATACGAGCAGCACGTAATTTTGCGATAGCTTGCATTATTTTCTCCTTATCGTCCTTTTTTATCTGCTGCATGACCACGGTAATTGCGCGTTGGCGCAAATTCACCCAATTTATGCCCAATCATATCTTCACTGATCAGAATAGGAATATGCTGCTTACCATTATGTACAGCAATAGTTAAACCTATCATTTCCGGAATAATCATTGAACGACGGGACCAAGTTTTAATCGGTTTCTTATTGTTATTTTCTGCAGCAGTTTCAACTTTTTTAGCCAGGTGCAGATCAATAAAGAACCCTTTCTTTAACGAGCGCGGCATATACTTCATCCTCTCTTATTATTGCGATGCTGAACAATCATTCTTTCAGTACGCTTATTTTTTCGGGTTTTATATCCTTTAGTTGGCGTTCCCCACGGAGAAACTGGATGACGCCCACCAGAGGTACGACCCTCACCACCACCATGCGGGTGATCCACAGGGTTCATTACAACACCACGTACGGTTGGGCGGATACCACGCCAACGTTTAGCACCCGCTTTGCCAAGAGAACGCAAACTATGTTCATGATTTCCCACTTCCCCCAAAACGGCACGGCAATCGCTCAAGACTTTACGCCGTTCACCTGATTTAAGACGAATCGTAGCGTATTTTGAATCCCGTGCAACAATTTGTGCCGAGGCACCTGCGCTACGTGCTAACTGAGCTCCCCTGCCTGGTTTCAATTCTACACAATAAACCGTAGAACCGACCGGGATATTACGAATAGGCAAACAGTTTCCTGTTTTTATTGTCGCATCGTCTCCATTACGAATGGTGTCTCCTGATTTCATCCCGCGTGCAGCTATAATATAGCGCCGTTCACCATCTGTATAACAGACAAGAGCGATATGTGCAGAACGATTAGGATCGTATTCCAAACGTTCAATGACCGCATCAATTCCATCTTTGCATCTTTTGAAATCAATTACGCGATACTTCTGCGCATGACCGCCTCCACGGTGACGCGTCGTAATGCGACCCGCGTTATTACGCCCTCCAGTACCTGTTTTCTTTTCAACCAAAGCAGCGAAAGGTTGCCCTTTATGAAGATCGGGGCGAGATACGTCTACCACAAAACGGCGTCCGGGAGACGTAGGTTTTTTTCTAATTATGGCCATTATTTATGTCTCCTTATGCCTGTTCAGACAGCAGCGCTTCCATATCCACGCTTCTTTCCAAACTAATATAAGCTTTTTTAAAGTCCTTTCGTTTCCCAACGCGCTGTCCAAAACGTTTGGTCTTCCCTTTTATGTTTACCGTATTAACCGCAACAACATTCACCTCCAACAAGTGCTCTACTGCTTCTTTAATTTGTTCTTTCGTAGCTTTACGTGCCACCTTAAAGACAAGTTGCTTTCTTGCTGTTGCAGAGGAAGATTTTTCTGTAACCAATGGACCTTGAATAACTTGTAAGATATTTTCTTGTTTCATGACAGCCACTCATTAATTCGATTGATTGCACCCTTATCTAGCACAACCTTTTTGTGACGAAGCAACAAAATCGGATCAAGCGCTTCTACATCAACTACAGTCACAGAAGAAATATTGCGAGAAGCCACAAACAAATTCTCATTCAGGGATTCTGTAATCAATAGAAAATCCTGCCCAAACCCCATCTCAGCAGCATACGCCACAAAGTCCTTAGTTTTACCAGAAGAAAAACTCAACTCTTCTACTGCACACAAACGGTCTTTTCGATGCAATTCAGACAAAATACTACAAATCGCCGCACGATACATTTTGCGATTTACTTTCTTATTGTAATCACGCGGTTTTGCTGCAAACGACACACCACCACCGCGCCAAATTGGTGAACGAATACTTCCTGCGCGGGCACGGCCAGATCCTTTCTGTTTCCACGGTTTCACTCCTCCACCGGAGACTTCGGAACGCGTCTTTTGGGCTTTTGTACCAGCGCGCCCGCCCGCAAAATAAGATGTAACAACTTGATGAATTAATGCCTCATTAAACACTGCATTAAAAACAGCATCGGAAACTGAGACTGCGCTGGAAGTATTTTTAAATTGAATATCCATAACACCTCCTTACGCTTTTACTGATGGACGAATAACAACAAAGCCTCCCTTTGCGCCGGGCACGGCTCCTTTAATCAAAAGAAGATTACGTTCACTATCAACACGCGCTACCTCCAAATTTTGGGTGCTACGCATTTCATTTCCCAAATGGCCGGACATTTTCTTTCCTTTAAAGACACGTCCAGGCGTTTGATTCTGGCCAATTGAGCCTGGAACGCGATGAGAAAGCGAGTTACCGTGTGTTTTACGCTGCCCACTAAAATGATGGCGTTTAATGGTGCCCGCAAAGCCCTTACCAACGCTGCGTCCACGAACATCAACGCGCTGCCCTTCTGAGAAAATAGAAATCTCAATCACATTGCCCACACCAAAATTGGCAATATCTTCAGCAGCAACTCGGAATTCTTTAACTACAACACCTTTAACGTTCGACTTGGCAAAATGTCCTGCCAACCCTTTAGTAATCCGGTTAATCTTGCGCTCACCTACAGAAACCTGGATAGCATCATATCCATCTGTTTCAAGCGTCTTGATTTGAGAAATGACGTTTGGCTTGACTTCAATTACCGTCACGGCGCAAGCACTGCCATCCTCTCCAAAAATACGGGTCATACCCAATTTCTGACCCACTAAACCCATTGTCATATATTTTCCTCATGTAAATGAAAAAGGCGAGAGGAGGGCGGGTGACCCTCTTCGCCTTTCAGGACTACAAGAAAGGTGAGCGATTTTACTGCAACTCGATCTTTACGTCAACTCCTGCCGCAAGATCCAGTTTCATTAAGGCATCTACCGTTTTATCCGTAGGATCAACAATATCCATAATACGCTTATGTGTACGCATCTCATATTGATCACGCGCATCTTTGTTAACATGCGGTGATATTAAGACGGTATAGATCTCTTTCTTGACTGGAAGCGGTACTGGCCCTCGAACTTGAGCACCAGCCCGCTTGGCTGTTTCAACAATCTGCTTCGCAGAAGCATCAATCAAACGATGATCATACGACTTCAGACGGATACGAATTTTTTGTGCATTTGCCATAACTATTACTCGATAATTTTGGCGACGACGCCGGCACCAACGGTACGGCCACCTTCACGAATCGCAAAACGCAGTCCTTCGTCCATCGCAATCGGTGAAATCAGCTGTACGGTCATCTTGATGTTGTCACCCGGCATAACCATTTCCACGCCTTCCGGCAGGATGCATTCACCAGTCACGTCCGTGGTGCGGAAGTAGAACTGAGGGCGGTACCCTTTGAAGAACGGGGTGTGACGTCCACCCTCATCTTTGGACAGGATATATACTTCTGCCTCAAACTTGGTGTGTGGAGTAATGGTGCCCGGTTTGGCCAATACTTGGCCACGTTCGACTTCTTCACGCTTTGTACCACGCAGCAATACACCCACGTTGTCACCGGCTTCACCCTGATCCAGCAGTTTGCGGAACATTTCTACACCAGTACAGGTGGTCTTTGCGGTCGGACGGATGCCGACAATTTCGATTTCTTCGCCAACCTTGATAACGCCACGTTCGATACGTCCGGTTACTACGGTACCACGACCGGAGATGGAGAAGACGTCTTCAATCGGCATCAGGAAAGGTTTGTCAATATCACGTTGCGGCTCGGGAATGTAGCTGTCCAATGCATCAACGAGTTTGATGATTGACGGCACTCCAATGTCAGACTGGTCGCCTTCAAGTGCTTTCAGGGCTGAACCGATGATAATCGGGGTATCATCACCCGGGAAGTCGTATTCGCTGAGCAGGTCGCGTACTTCCATTTCTACCAGTTCCAGCAGTTCGGCATCATCTACCATGTCTGCCTTGTTCAGGTAAACGACAATGTATGGTACGCCCACCTGACGGGATAGCAGGATGTGTTCACGGGTTTGCGGCATCGGACCGTCAGCAGCAGAACAGACGAGAATTGCACCGTCCATTTGTGCCGCACCGGTAATCATGTTCTTGACGTAGTCGGCGTGTCCCGGGCAGTCTACGTGGGCGTAGTGGCGGTTCGGGGATTCGTATTCAACGTGTGCGGTTGAGATGGTGATACCACGGGCGCGTTCTTCCGGCGCACCGTCAATTTGGTCGTAAGCCTTGAAGGTACCGCCAAAACGTTCTGCACCTACTTTGGTCAGCGCAGCTGTCAGGGTAGTCTTGCCGTGATCAACGTGCCCAATGGTGCCAACGTTTACGTGCGGCTTGGTTCGGGTAAATTTCTCTTTAGACATGATTTAACTCCAAAAATAAAAATCAGGATTTGCTCTTGATGACTTCATCAACAACGTTGCTCGGCGCTTCATTGTAGCAGTCAAATTCCATGGAATAGCTGGCGCGGCCCTGGCTCAATGAACGCAATGAAGTAGCATAGCCGAACATTTTTGCCAACGGCACTTGGGCGCGAACAATCTTGCCACTTGCTTCATCATCCATACCCTGGATGAGACCACGACGGCTGTTCAGGTCACCAATGACATCGCCCATATATTCTTCCGGCGTGGAAACCTCGACCTTCATCATTGGTTCCAGCAACACTGGTTTGGCCTTGCGCGCCCCCAGTTTGAAGCCTTCAGAACCAGCCAGTTTAAAGGCCATTTCCGAAGAATCCACTTCGTGGAATGAACCATCAAACAGGGTAACCTTGACATCTACTACCGGATAGCCTGCCAGCACGCCATTCTGCATTTGTTCTTGCACACCTTTATCAACGGCAGGGATGTATTCTTTGGGAACGACACCACCGACAATGGCATTGACGAATTCATAGCCAAAACCTGGTTCTTGTGGCTCAATCCGCAACCAAACGTGACCGTATTGACCACGTCCACCAGATTGACGTACAAATTTGCCTTCCTGTTCTACGCTTTCACGCAGCGCTTCGCGGTAGGCTACTTGCGGTGCACCCACATTCGCTTCCACTTTGAATTCGCGCTTCATGCGGTCAACGATAATTTCCAGGTGCAGTTCACCCATACCGGAAATGATGGTTTGTCCGGTTTCTTCATCGGTGTGCACACGGAATGACGGATCTTCCTGTGCCAGCTTTGCCAACGCCATCCCCATTTTTTCCTGGTCGGATTTGGTTTTCGGTTCAACTGCAACTGCAATAACCGGTTCCGGGAATTCCATCCGTTCCAAAATTATAGGCTTGTTGACATCACATAGGGTTTCGCCAGTGACAACATCTTTCAGACCAACGCAAGCTGCAATATCGCCTGCATAAACTTCTTTGATTTCTTCGCGCGCGTTGGCGTGCATCTGCACGATACGACCAATACGCTCACGTTTGTCTTTAACCGAGTTGAGCACAGTAGTGCCAGCTTCCAGTACACCTGAATAGCAACGGACGAAAGTCAGTGTTCCCACAAACGGGTCGGTAGCAATTTTGAACGCCAAGGCGGAGAAAGGCGCACTATCATCTGCTTCACGACTGTCAGTTTCTTCAGTATTCGGATTAATCCCTTGAATAGCCTCAATATCAACCGGGCTGGGCAGCAGTTCAATCACTTTATCCAGCATTGCCTGAACGCCTTTGTTCTTGAATGAAGAACCACAAACAACCGGAACTATCTCGTTATTGATGGTACGTTCACGCAGACCTGCGATGATTTCTTCTTCACTCAGCGCTTCACCACCCAGATATTTTTCCATCAGGGTTTCATTCGCTTCTGCCGCAGCCTCAACCAGTTTTTCCCGCTGTACTTCACAGTCGGCAAGTAACTCGGCCGGAATATCAGCATATTTGAAGGTCATGCCTTTGTCATCTTCATTCCAGATGATTTCTTTCATCTTGATAAGGTCAATGACACCCTTGAAGTTCTCTTCGGCACCAACAGGCAACTGCAACGGAACTGGCTGGGCATTCAGCCGGTCTTCCATCTGTTTGACAACGCGCAGGAAATTCGCTCCGGTACGATCCATTTTATTGACGTAGGCAATACGCGGAACGCGGTACTTGTTAGCCTGACGCCAAACGGTTTCAGTTTGCGGTTGTACGCCGCCAACAGCACAAAGCACCAAGCAGGCACCATCAAGTACACGCAGGGAGCGCTCTACTTCGATAGTGAAGTCCACGTGTCCGGGCGTATCAATAATGTTAATGCGGTGCTCATCGAACTGTGCGCCCATACCTTTCCAAAAGCAGGTAGTGGCCGCAGAGGTAATGGTAATACCGCGCTCCTGTTCCTGTTCCATCCAGTCCATCGTTGCCGCGCCATCGTGTACTTCGCCGATTTTGTGAGACATCCCGGTGTAGAACAAAATTCGCTCGGTCGTCGTAGTTTTACCCGCATCAATGTGCGCCATAATGCCGAGGTTACGGTATTTGTTAATTGGGGTTTTGCGTGCCATGTGTTTGTTTGTCTCCTTATGGTGAACGCGTTACCAGCGGAAGTGGGCGAACGCGCGGTTCGCTTCCGCCATACGGTGTGTGTCGTCACGTTTTTTGACTGCTGCGCCACGGTCTTCCAGCGCTTCGAGGAACTCGGCGGCAAGGCGTTGCGCCATGGATTTTTCGTTACGCTTGCGTGCTGCTTCAATCAGCCAGCGCATTGCCAAGGCATTTTGACGAACCGGGCGAACTTCTACCGGTACCTGATAGGTCGCGCCACCAACACGGCGGGATTTGACTTCTACCGCAGGACGAACTTTTTCCAGCGCTTCTTCCAGTACTTCAACCGGTTGCAGTTGCTTTTTCTCGGCGGCTTTTTCCAGCGCTTCATAGACGACTTTTTCAGCAACCGATTTTTTGCCGCTGACCATCAGGATATTGATGAATTTCGCCACTACGACGTTTCCAAACTTCGGATCCGGCAGAATCTGGCGAATCGGAGCACGTACTCTTCTTGACATAAAACGGTTTCCTTAACTTATGACTTGGGACGTTTGGCGCCGTATTTGGAGCGACCCTGTTTACGGTCTTTAACGCCGGCGGTATCCAGCGCGCCACGCACGATGTGATAACGCACGCCCGGCAAGTCCTTGACCCGTCCGCCGCGGATAAGCACCAAAGAGTGCTCTTGCAGGTTGTGCCCTTCACCGCCGATATAGGCGGTTACTTCGTACTTGTTGGTCAAACGGGTACGTGCAACCTTGCGCATGGCAGAGTTCGGTTTTTTTGGGGTGGTAGTGTACACACGGGTGCACACGCCACGCTTTTGCGGACAGCCCTGCAATGCAGGAACGTTGTTTTTTTCTTTTTGGCGCGTACGCGGGCTGCGCACGAGCTGGTTAACGGTTGCCATGAAATAATCTCTCCAGATTTCTCATAATTTAATTTAAATCAGCGCCTCAACGCCAAAGGTAGCGCATGGTATGCGTCTGCCCCGTTGTTGTCAAGCCCGCCGGTGTCCCGGCAGGGCCGGCGCTTGCATGATGGCTTACTCGGTGTCGTCAATACCGTCGTCTGGCATTTCTGCTTCAGCCATCACCACTTTTCCGCTTTCGTTTTCGGGTTCTTCTTTGACCATTTCAAACAGCGCCTGTTCTTCCTCGCGGTTGGCGCGACGCTGCTGGTGATAGGCCAATCCCGTGCCTGCCGGAATCAGGCGGCCGACGATGACGTTTTCTTTCAGACCGCGCAATTCGTCGAAACTGCCCAGCACCGCGGCCTCGGTCAGGACGCGGGTGGTTTCCTGGAACGAGGCTGCCGAAACGAAGGACTCGGTTGCCAGGGATGCCTTGGTAATACCCATCAGCACCGGTTCGTAGCGAACCGGCAGTTTGCCTTGGGCTTGCAAGCGGTCATTCTCGCTGAGAACCCGCTGCAAATCGACCTGCTCGCCGACGATCAGACGGGATTCGCCAGCATCGAGCACCATTACCTTGCGCAGCATCTGACGCACGATAACTTCGATGTGTTTGTCGTTGATTTTTACACCTTGCAGACGGTAAACGTTCTGGATTTCGCGCACGATATGTGCCGCCAGTTCCGCCACACCACGCAGGCGCAGAATGTCATGCGGGGTCAGCTCGCCATCAGCCAGCACGTCGCCCTGCTTGACCTGCTCACCTTCAAAGACGTTAAGACGACGCCATTTTGGGATGAGAATTTCGATGACTTCGTTGTCCTCGGTGCTGATGATAAGCCGCTGTTTGCCCTTGGTTTCTTTGCCGAAGGAGACGGTACCGGTTTTTTCGGCAAGGATTGCCGGTTCTTTCGGTTTGCGTGCTTCAAAGAGGTCGGCAACACGCGGCAAACCACCGGTAATGTCCGCCGTTTTGCCTGAAGCCTGCGGCATTCGCGCCAAAACATCGCCCACTTCTACTTTGGCGCCATCGTCAAGATGGACGATTGCGCCGCCCGGCAGGAAATAGTTGACCGGCAGGTCGGAGCCCGCCTGTTTGATTGGCTGTCCGTTGTCGTCCAACAGTTGAATCAACGGGCGTTTGTCCTTGGCAGAGGTAGAGCGCAGCGCGTTATCCATGATGGTGCGTACCGTCAAACCGGTGTCCGCATCAGAGGATTCCTGCACGGTAACACCATCCTCAAAATCATGGAAGGCGATGCGCCCGCTGACCTCGGCGATAATCGGGTGGGTATGCGGGTCCCAACTGGCGAGCAGTTGTCCCTGTTTGACTTCGTCGCCGTTTTCGATTTCCAGCGTGGCGCCGTAAGACACTTTGTAGCGCTCGCGTTCGTGGCCGTTCTGGTCGATGATTGACATTTCACCGGAGCGGGAAACCGCGACCAGTTTGCCGTCTTTGTTGGTGACGGTTTTGATGTTGGTCAGGCGCACGGTACCGTTGGTCTTCGCTTCAACCGAGCCGACGGCCGCCGCGCTGGATGCCGCACCACCGATGTGGAAGGTGCGCATGGTCAACTGCGTTCCCGGCTCGCCGATGGATTGGGCAGCGATGACACCGACCGCTTCCCCAACATTGACGCGGTGGCCGCGTGCTAGGTCGCGTCCGTAACATTGTGCGCAGACACCGTAGCGGGATTCACAAGTGATGACGGAACGCACCACCACGCGGTCAACACCCGCGTTTTCCAGCACGGCGATTTCTTTTTCTTCCAGCAGGGTACCCGCGTTCAAGACGACTGCGCCTTCCTGGTTAACGACCGGTTCGGCCAGGACGCGACCCAGCACGCGATCGCTCAGGCGTTCGACCACGTCGCCGCCTTCAACCACCGCCTGGATTTCAAAGCCGCGCGTCGTGCCACAATCTTCTTCGTTGACGACCACGTCTTGCGAGACGTCCACCAAACGACGGGTGAGATAACCGGAGTTCGCGGTTTTTAGCGCGGTATCGGCGAGGCCTTTGCGCGCGCCGTGGGTGGAGATGAAGTATTGCAGGACGTTCAGCCCCTCACGGAAATTGGCGGTAATCGGTGTTTCGATGATGGAGCCGTCCGGCTTCGCCATCAGACCACGCATCCCGGCGAGCTGGCGAATCTGTGCCGCAGAACCCCGCGCACCGGAGTCGGCCATCATGTACACCGAGTTGAAGGATTCCTGCTTGACCGTTTCGCCGTCGCGGTTGACCACGTCTTCCTGACGCAGGTTGTCCATCATTGCCTTCGCCAGTTTTTCGTTGGCACGCGACCAGATGTCGATGACCTTGTTGTATTTTTCGCCTTGGGTGAGGAGACCGCTGGCGTACTGGTCTTCGATTTCCTTCACTTCGTCTTCGGAAGTTTGCAGGATTTCAGTTTTCGCCGCCGGCACGACCATATCAACGATGCCGATGGAGGCGCCAGAATAGGTCGCATAGCGGTAGCCGGTGTACATCAGTTGGTCGGCAAGGATAACGGTTTCTTTCTGGCCAATCTGGCGGTAGCACTGGTTGATCAGGTTGGAAATCGCCTTTTTGTTCATCGCGCGGTTGATGAGGTCAAACGACAGCCCTTCCGGCAGAATTTGCGACAGCAAGGCACGGCCAACAGTCGTCTGGATGCGGCGGAAATTCTTGACACCGTCTTCGTACAGGTCAAGACGAACTTCAATTTTCGCTTGCAGATGCACTTCGCCTGCCTGATAGGCACGCTCCACTTCCTTGATGTCGGCAAAGCGCATCCCCTCGCCTTTCGCGTTGATGCGCTCGCGCGTCATGTAATAGAGACCGAGTACCACGTCCTGCGACGGCACGATAATCGGCTCGCCGTTGGAGGGTGAGAGGATGTTGTTCGAACTCATCATCAGCGCACGCGCTTCCAGTTGTGCTTCCAGCGACAGCGGCACGTGTACCGCCATCTGGTCGCCATCGAAGTCGGCATTAAATGCCGCACACACCAACGGGTGCAACTGGATGGCCTTGCCTTCAATCAGAATCGGTTCAAACGCCTGAATGCCCAGGCGGTGCAGCGTCGGCGCGCGGTTGAGCATGACCGGATGCTCGCGGATAACGTATTCCAGTGCGTCCCAAACTTCCGGCTCGTCGCGCTCCACCATCAGCTTCGCCGCCTTGATGGTCGGCGCCTGTTCTTTTTCAATGAGTTGCTGGAAGATAAAGGGCTTGAACAGCTCCAGCGCCATCTGCTTCGGCAGACCACACTGGTGCAGGCGCAGCGTCGGGCCGACCACGATCACGGAGCGACCGGAGTAATCGACGCGCTTGCCGAGCAGGTTTTGGCGGAAACGCCCCTGCTTGCCCTTGATCATGTCGGCGAGCGACTTCAGCGGGCGCTTGTTAGAACCAGTGACAGTGCGGCCACGGCGACCGTTGTCAAGCAGCGAATCGACCGCTTCTTGCAGCATCCGCTTCTCGTTGCGGACGATGATGTCCGGCGCGAACAGCTCCAGCAGGCGCTTCAAGCGGTTGTTGCGGTTGATGACGCGGCGGTAAAGGTCGTTCAAATCCGAAGTCGCAAAGCGGCCAGAATCCAGCGGTACCAGCGGGCGCAGGTCAGGCGGCAGCACCGGCAGCACGTTGAGAATCAGCCATTCCGGCTTGCCGACCACTTTTTTCGGGTCGTCCGGGTCGGGGACAAAGGCATCAATCAGGTTGATGCGCTTCACCAGCCGTTTTTTCTTGGTCTCGGAAGAGGTTTGCTCCAGCTCTTCTTTCAGCGTTTGCAGGACATCGCGCCAGTCAGTGGTACGCAGGATTTCCTGAATCGCTTCCGCGCCCATCATCGCCTTGAATTCGTGACCGTATTCTTCCACCGCCTGCAAATAGGCTTCTTCGTTGAGCAACTGGTTCTTTTCCAGCGGCGTCATGCCCGGATCGAGGACGATGAAGGATTCAAAGTACAGCACCCGCTCGATTTCGCGCAGGGTGAGATCAAGCAGCAGACCGATGCGCGACGGCAGTGATTTCAAAAACCAGATGTGCGCCACCGGCGTTGCCAGTTCGATATGCCCCATGCGCTCGCGACGCACGCTGGATTTGGTGACTTCCACGCCACACTTTTCACAAACGACACCACGGTGCTTGAGGCGCTTGTATTTGCCGCAAAGGCATTCGTAATCCTTGATTGGCCCGAAGATTTTGGCGCAAAACAGGCCGTCGCGTTCCGGCTTGAAGGTGCGATAGTTGATCGTTTCAGGTTTTTTGACTTCACCAAACGACCAGGAGCGGATCATGTCGGGAGAAGCGAGGCCGATGCGGATGCGATCAAAGTCATCCACGCCGTCCTGCGGTTTGAACATATTGATGAGTTCTTTCATGAGAAAACCTGCCTGCGTTGCTTATTCTTGTTCCAGATCAATATTGATGGCGAGCGCCTTGATTTCTTTGGTGAGGACGTTGAACGACTCCGGCATTCCCGGATCAATTTGCAGATTGCCATCAACGATGTTTTTGTACATTTTGGTACGCCCTTCGACGTCGTCCGATTTTACCGTCAGCATTTCCTGCAGCGTGTAGGCGGCGCCATAGGCTTCCAGCGCCCACACTTCCATTTCCCCAAAACGTTGCCCGCCGAACTGGGCACGACCGCCGAGCGGTTGCTGGGTGACGAGCGAATACGGGCCGGTGGAGCGGGCGTGCATTTTGTCATCAACCAGGTGGTTCAGCTTGAGCATATACATATAGCCAACGGTCACTTCGCGGTCGAACGGCTCACCGGTACGCCCGTCATAAAGGCGGGTCTGGCCGCTCTTCGGCAACCCGGCCAGCTCCAGCATCCGCTGCACTTCGCTTTCTTTCGCGCCGTCGAACACCGGTGTCGCCATCGGCACCCCGGCACGCAGATTTTGGCAAAGCGCGACCAGGTCTTCATCGTTGAGCGAATCAATCGCCTCGCGCTGACCGTCGTGGTTGTACACCTCGTTCAGGTAATCACGCAGTTTGCGCGGTTTTTCGTTCTGATCGAGCATCTCGCCGATGCGCAAACCAAGACCGCGCGCCGCCCAACCCAAGTGGGTTTCCAGTACCTGGCCGATGTTCATCCGCGACGGAACACCGAGCGGGTTGAGGCAAATATCAACCGGGGTACCGTCTTCCATATAGGGCATATCTTCCACCGGGACGATGCGCGACACTACCCCCTTGTTACCGTGACGGCCTGCCATCTTGTCGCCCGGTTGCAGGCGGCGCTTGACGGCGAGATAGACCTTGACCATTTTTAGCACGCCCGGCGCGAGGTCATCGCCCTGGGCGAATTTGGCCTTCTTCTCTTCGTAGTAATCCTGCAACTCGCGCCGCTTGTCGAGCAGCAACTGGTGCATACCATCCAGTTGCTCGTTGATGTCAGCTTCCTGCAAGCGCAGGTCGAACCACTGCTCCGGCTTGAGTTCATTCAGCAGGGCTTGGTCAACCAAATCGCCCGCCTTGCGCTTCGGCGCTTTTTTGATCGCCTGACCGAGCAGCAAGCGCGCTACCCGTTCATGAATGTCACTCTCGAAGACGCGCAACTGGTCTTTGATGTTCTTGGCGATACTCTCGATTTCCATCGCCTCAATTTCTTTCGCGCGCGCGTCTTTTTCCACGCCATCGCGGGTGTAAACGCGCACATCCACCACAGTGCCGTCCATGCCGGTCGGCACGCGCAGCGAGCTGTCTTTCACATCCGACGCTTTCTCGCCAAAAATCGCGCGCAGCAGTTTTTCTTCCGGCGACTGCGAACGTTCACCCTTCGGCGTAACCTTGCCGACGAGAATGTCGCCCGCCTTCACCTCCGCACCGATGTGAACAATACCGGTACCATCCAGCTTCGCCAACGCACTTTCCTTGACGTTCGGGATGTCGCTGCTGATCTCTTCCGAACCGAGCTTGGTATCGCGCGCGACGCAGGTCAGCTCCTCGATGTGAATGGTGGTAAAGCGGTCTTCCTGGACAACACGCTCGGAAATGAGGATGGAGTCCTCGAAGTTATAGCCGTTCCAAGGCATGAAGGCGATGAGCATATTCTGCCCCAGCGCCAGTTCGCCCAAATCGGTGGACGGGCCGTCGGCGAGGACATCACCACGCGCGACCACATCGCCCGGCTTGACCAGCGGCTTCTGGTTGATACAGGTGTTCTGGTTGGAACGGGTGTATTTGGTGAGGTTGTAAATATCTACCCCCAAACCGCCCGGCTGTACTTCATCATCATTGACCTTGACGACGATACGCGAAGAATCAACGAGGTCGATCACCCCACCACGTTCAGCGCGCACCAGCACGCCGGAATCGCTGGCAACGGTGCGCTCCATGCCGGTACCCACCAGCGGCTTGTCAGCACGCAATGTCGGCACCGCTTGGCGTTGCATATTCGAGCCCATCAGCGCGCGGTTGGCGTCGTCGTGTTCAAGGAAGGGAATAAGCGAAGCGGCAACGGAAACAATCTGTTTCGGCGAGACGTCCATATAGTCAATGCGATCGGCGCGCGACAGCATAAATTCATTTTCGAAACGTGCAGAAATCAGGTCATCACGGAAAGAGCCGTCTTCATTGAGGGCAGCATTCGCCTGGGCAATGACATATTTGGACTCTTCAATAGCGGAAAGATATTCCGTTTCCATTGTCACCTTGCCATCAATCACCTTGCGATACGGCGTTTCAAGGAAGCCATATTCATTGGTCTTGGCATAAACGGCGAGCGAATTAATCAAACCGATGTTCGGACCTTCCGGCGTTTCAATCGGACAAAGACGGCCATAGTGAGTCGGATGCACGTCGCGTACTTCAAAACCGGCGCGTTCGCGGGTCAACCCGCCCGGCCCCAGTGCGGAAATGCGACGCTTGTGTGTGACTTCCGACAGCGGGTTGTTCTGATCCATGAATTGCGACAATTGCGAAGAACCGAAAAATTCCTTGATTGCGGCAGAAACCGGTTTCTGGTTAATCAGGTCTTTCGGTGTCAATTGCTCAGATTCCACCTGGCTCAGACGCTCCTTGATGGAGCGTTCCAAACGCACCAAACCGATGCGGAACGCATTGGCTGCCATTTCGCCAACGCAACGAATACGACGGTTCCCCAAGTGGTCAATATCATCCACCGTACCGTCGCCATCTTTAATGGCAATCAGCGTCTTCAACACACGGACAATATCTTCCTTGGACAATACGCCTTCACCGGTATCACCTTCAATACCGAGGCGACGATTAAATTTCATCCGGCCTACGCGGGACAAATCATAGCGTTCCTCATTAAAGAACAGATTTTCAAACAACCCGTCCGCCGCATCTTTCGTCGGTGGTTCACCCGGACGCATCATCCGATAAATTTCGGCACGCGCATTATCCTGATCCGTCGTTTCATCAACACGCAGCGTATCAGCAATATATGCCCCCCGGTCCAGCTCATTGACATAAAGTGTTTCAAACGATTTCACGCCCAATTCAACAAATTTAACCAGGTGTTCTTCTGTCAGCACAGTATTGGCAGGCAATATCAGTTCGCCACTTTCCTTGTCGATGAGATCTTTGGCAAGAATTTTGCCGATAACAAAATCCATCGGCACGACCTGACTGCTCACATTTTTTTCTTCCAGCTGGCGCACATGGCGGGAAGTAATTCGCTTGCCCGCTTCAACCAGCACTTCGCCATCCGCCATAACATCGAAAGCAACCGCTTCGCCCTTGAATTGCGCCGGTTGGAATTTCATTTCCAGCTTGTTCTTGCTGATTTTGAAACTTTGCGTTTCAAAAAATTCGCCGAGAATCTCCGCATCAGTATAACCCAGTGCGTGTAACAATACCGTTACCGGCAATTTGCGACGACGGTCAATACGGCAATAAAGCAGATCCTTCGCATCAAATTCAAAATCCAGCCACGAACCGCGATAGGGAATAACGCGCGCCGAGAACAACAATTTGCCGGAGCTATGCCCGACTCCCTTGTCATGATCAAAGAAGACGCCCGGCGAACGGTGCAATTGGGAGACAATAACCCGCTCGGTACCATTGATAACAAAAGTACCATTATCCGTCATCAGTGGCATTTCGCCCATGAAGACTGGCTCGGATTCAATCACTTGCTTCAGTTTGCGTTTGTCATGATTGCCCTTGTCATAAATAGCCAAACGCATCCGCACCCGCAACGGTGAGGCATAAGTGACACCTCGCAACTGACATTCACGCACGTCAAATTCCGGTCTGCCCAGTTCATAACCGACATATTGCAATTCAACCAGCCCATTATGGCTTACGATCGGGAAAATGGAAGAAAAGGCTTCATGCAGACCAATATCAGCCCGTTTGTCCGAAGGAATGCCTTTTTGCAGAAAATCACGGTAAGAATCAATTTGCATTGACAGCAAGTACGGTGTATCCAATACCGTAGGATGTTTGCTGAAATTCTTGCGGATGCGTTTTTTCTCGGTAAACGTATAAGTCATAGCGGCACTAACCTCGGACATCAAAATATGCGCAGGGCACGGGGAATTTGGAATACTAAAAAGATTATGAGATGACAAACGGCGACTCATTTGCCATTTGCAATCGCATCATCTTTCACAGACGACAAAAAGTACTGACGCGCGAGCGCCAGTACTTTCAGAAAAGAACCGAAACAATTTATTTAAGTTCGGCTTTGGCACCGGCGCCTTCGAGTTCAGCCTTGATTTTTTCGGCTTCTTCTTTGGCAACACCCTCTTTCAGGGTGGACGGAGCGCCATCAACGGCTTCTTTGGCTTCTTTCAGACCCAAGCCGGTTACAGCACGGACAACCTTGATAACGGCAACCTTGTTGGCACCAGCATCAGTCAGAACCACATCAAATTCAGTTTGTTCTTCCGCGGCGGCGACCGGGCCAGCAGCAACCGGCGCAGCAGCAACAGCTGCGGCAGCAGTAACGCCGAATTTTTCTTCCATTGCGGAGATCAAATCAACAATATCCATTACTGACATTTCAGCAATGGCATTCAGGATATCTTCTTTAGCGATAGCCATTTTATACTCCAAAAATTAAATCAAAAATGTTAAACAATACCCAAGGCGCAATTATGCAGCCTTGCTTTGGCGAATAGCCTCGATGGTACGAACCAGTTTGCCCGGAATTTCGTTGAGGGTGCGCGCAAATTTGTCAAGCGGCGCACGCATACAAGCCATAAGCAATGCCAATGCCTCGTCTTTGGTCGGCAGTTTTGCCAACCGTTCCAGCTCACTGCCCGGCAACACTTCACCGGAAACGCTCAGGAACTTGATCATCTTCTTGTCAAGTTTGTCGTTTTCTTTGAAGAAATCGCGCCACAGACGCGCTGCAGCACCGGGATCTTCCATTGAGAATGCCAAAACCAGCGGGCCGACCAAACGTTCTTGCGTACACGCAAATTCAGTCTCGGCGACAGCCCTTCTGGCCAGGGTATTTTTAACCACCCGCAGATAAACACCGGTTTCGCGGGCACGTGCGTGCAATTGCGTCATATGTGCCACAGTCAGGCCGTGGTACTCCGTCGCAACCAGCGCATATGCCTTGGCAGCAACTTCGCTGACTTCCGCAACAACCGCTTTTTTGCTGGTTAAATTCAAGCCCATTCCATACTCCTTAAGTCGGATCGGGTTACCCTAAAACCATCGGAATCCCGATGGACCTTGGTATAGCCTTTTTCAGATAGCTGAAGTCGACCTACCATCTATGCAGGAAATTAAGTTCTGGCGAACACCCGCAGTCTTTGACGATAGCTGCCACGCAGCTATCCCAAATTCCATAATTTTATTTATGCACCAAAAGAGGCAACGTCAACGGCAACACCCGGCCCCATGGTGGTGGACACAAAAGCCTTTTTCAGGTAAATACCTTTGGCTGCGGCAGGGCGCAATTTATTGATCTCTGCAACCAATGCATTGAGGTTCTCTGCCAACTGTTGCTCAGAGAAATTAATCTTGCCAATCATTGCGTGCACAACGCCACCTTTGTCAGCACGGAAGCGCACCTGACCGGCTTTGGCATTTTCTACGGCCGTTTTGACATCAGGCGTTACTGTACCCACTTTCGGGTTTGGCATCAGGCCACGCGGGCCAAGCACCTGACCCAGTTGACCAACGACACGCATGGCAGCCGGTTCAGCGATAACTACATCAAAATCGCTGCGACCACCCTTGATTTCATCGGCAAGCTCATCCATACCTACCAAATCAGCACCTGCTGCTTTGGCAGCATCAGCTGCAGCACCTTGAGCAAAAACGGCGACACGCACAGACTTTCCGGTACCATTAGGTAATACTGCCGCGCCACGCACAACTTGGTCTGATTTGCGCGGGTCAATACCGAGGTTGATGGCAACATCAACGGATTCAACAAATTTGGCAGCCGGAACAGATTTCAGAAGTGTTAACGCTTCTGCCAAAGGATAGACTTTACCCGCTTCTACTTGTGCACGATATGCTTTGGCGCGTTTAGACAATTTGGCCATAATCAATCCTCAACCTTCAAACCCATGGAACGCGCACTACCTGCAATCGTATTGACGCCCGCTTGCAAATCTGCCGCTGTCAAATCCGGCTGTTTAACCTTGACAATTTCTTCCAACTGGGCACGGGTAACTTTGCCCACTTTTTCAGTATTTGGGCGGCTACTGCCGGATTTAATACCAGCAGCTTTTTTCAACAGATAAGAAGCCGGCGGCGTT
>ERZ773010.827-NODE-827-length-20729-cov-4.813486_pt1 | contig 20729 bp, 12 predicted proteins | sample MGYA00580842_ERZ773010 | MGnify/ENA primary metagenome ERZ773010 (study PRJEB29015, sample SAMEA2737982) | human oral metagenome | biome: human oral; feature: human-associated habitat; material: dental | place: China | collected 2107 ...
ATTACATTAACCGCCGTGTTATATATGTTTTGGACGCCTGTTCCATGTTATCTGGAATGCTGTTCCAGTTGAATTGGAACACGGTTCCAACTTATCTGGAACAGGGTTCCATCTTAGCTGTAACAAGGCTGGAGCTTAAAAAGCTCACTACAAGGGCTTATCGGATGAGGAGTGAAAGATGGCGTTTGGAGGTAGGAAGGGTGAACTGGTGGCGGTGATCGGTTGAGGAATGGGCAGTCTAGATTGTGCCAAGCTAGTATCAAAACTTGGTTTTCGTTTGTTCATGCAGTCATATATATCACAGCAGATGGGAACACATTCCTCACTTTCTCGCGATTTTCAATGGTGTTTGATGGCAGTCTCGTGTGCGTGTATGTGTATATAAATAATAATGAGTAAATAACGTTGGAATAGACTGTATGTTGCAATTAATGAAAGGCCTGCTATGCTTTTAGGGCTCTTTCCTAATGTCTTTCAATTTGTCTAGGTAGCTAATGCAGGGCTATAAATAAGGGTTGGGGGATAGTTTTCACGTTACTTGTGGTGTTCCATGCCATGTGTAACATGGTTCCATGTTATGTGTAACGATGTTCCATGTAAGATGTAACGTTGTTCCATGTTATATGTAATAGGGTTACATCTTATATATAGCAAGGTCATTTGTGTTGTGCTGTAAGTTAAGGCATTAATTGCTGTGTTGCGAAAGGCATGAAAATGATATGTCGTCTCTTATTTGGGGGTTGCCAAAAACGGGTTGGTTGGGGTGATTTTGTTGCAAGGTAGGTGGCTGAAATAGTGTAGAGATGGATGCTTTGCTAGGGTCTGCTATTGAATAAAGTTGATTTTTATGCGAACAACACCATATTGCACGATATTTTTTTACGCGTAACCAGACTTTGAACACAGTGAGAAAGTTATGCAAAATGGAAAACTTTTGCGGTGAAAGTTTTATGGAAGTTTTCCATTTTAGTAAACTCTCGCTTTATGGATATCGGTTTTTGTCTTGTCGTTTTGTGTGCAATAGTTTCATTGATTTTATGTTGCTTTTCCCTGTTAAGTCATTGTCTTGAGGTGGTTTAGGGATAAAGGATAGTTTGTTAATAGGTTGATAATCATTTGTTTGTGGGTGTGTTGTGTTTTAAACTTAATGCTTTTGGCGTGCGTTGCTAACTTATCAGTATAAAAGTTAATCATTGTTTATCGGGTGGTTGTATCTAGTTCGTAATCTCCACAAATAGAGAATGTTTGAGAATACTAAGTTTACTTTTCCGAAAATTACGATAAACGCGTTTGATAATATCAAAAATAGTTTGTAGCTTTGCAAAAGAAAATAGAGGTTTAGTAATGGAACAAACAAAAACTTATTCATACGAAGAGGCCTTTGCGGCCGCTTTAGATTATTTCGCCGGTGACGAACTGGCGGCGAGAGTTTGGGTAAATAAGTATGCGATGAAGGATAGCTTCGGTAACATTTACGAGAAATCGCCCGAAGATATGCACTGGCGTATTGCCAACGAGATTGCTCGCATCGAGGGGAAATATCCCAATCCGCTCTCTGCAAAAGAAGTCTACGAACTGCTCGACCATTTCCGTTACATCGTCCCAGCAGGTAGTCCGATGACGGGTATTGGCAACAGCCACCAAGTTGCATCGTTAAGCAATTGCTTCGTAGTGGGACTTGATGGCGACGCCGACTCGTATGGGGCCATCATGCGCATTGACGAAGAGCAGGTGCAGCTGATGAAACGCCGTGGCGGAGTGGGTCACGACCTCTCGCATATACGTCCCAAGGGTTCGCCCGTGAACAACTCGGCGCTTACGTCTACGGGTCTTGTGCCCTTTATGGAACGTTATAGCAACTCCACACGCGAAGTGGCGCAAGACGGAAGACGTGGTGCGCTGATGCTATCGGTTAGCATTAAGCATCCCGACAGCGAAGCTTTCATCGACGCGAAGATGACCGAAGGCAAGGTGACGGGTGCAAACGTGTCGGTGAAAATCGATGATGACTTTATGCAAGCAGCCGTAGACGACAAACCATACGTGCAGCAATTCCCCATCAATAGCGACAATCCTGAGGTGGAAAAAGAAATCTCTGCCAAGGCGCTGTGGGATAAAATCGTGCACAACGCATGGCAAAGCGCAGAACCAGGCGTGCTTTTCTGGGACACCATACTGCGCGAAAGCATTCCCGACTGTTACGCCGACCTGGGCTTTACCACAGTTAGCACCAACCCATGTGGCGAAATTCCGCTCTGTCCGTACGACAGTTGCCGTCTGCTTTGCGTCAATTTGTTTAGCTATGTAGTAAATCCGTTCACCAAAGAGGCCTATTTCGACTTCGATAAGTTTGCCAAACACGTGGCTATTGCTCAGCGAGTGATGGACGATATCGTGGATTTGGAGCTCGAGAAGATAGATCTCATCATGGAGAAGATTAAGGACGACCCGCAAAGCAGTGAGGTTAAGGGTGCCGAATATCATCTTTGGGAGAAGATCAAGCGTAAAAGCAGCATGGGAAGACGCACTGGCGTGGGCATAACAGCCGAAGGCGACATGATTGCAGCATTGGGTTTGCGATACGGAACACAAGAAGCCACCGACCTGAGCGTAAGTGTACACAAGTGTTTAGCAATAGCTGCCTATCGTTCTTCTGTGGTTATGGCTAAGGAACGCGGTGCTTTCGAGGTGTTCGATGCCAAGCGCGAGGCTGCAAATCCCTTTATTTTGCGCCTGAAAGAAGCCGACCAGTCGCTCTACGACGACATGGTGGCTTACGGTAGACGTAATATTGCCTGTCTAACTATCGCTCCCACGGGAACAACTAGCTTGATGACGCAGACAACGAGCGGCATCGAGCCCGTGTTTATGCCTGTGTACAAACGCCGTAGAAAGGTAAATCCCAACGATACAGACGTGCATGTGGACTTCGTTGACGAGGTGGGCGACAGTTTCGAAGAGTACATCGTGTACCATAAGAAGTTTATGGACTGGATGAAAGCCAACGGGTTTGACACCGAAAAGCGATATACGCAAGAAGAAATAGACGCCATTGTGGAACAGTCTCCTTATTATAAGGCCACTGCAAACGATGTAGACTGGCTGATGAAGGTGAAGATGCAGGGCGCGATACAAAAGTGGGTAGACCACTCTATCAGCGTAACGGTGAACCTGCCCAACGATGTAGACGAGGCGTTGGTTAACCGCCTGTATGTAGAAGCATGGCGTTCGGGCTGCAAAGGCTGTACGATTTATCGCGACGGAAGCCGTTCGGGCGTGATGATTTCTGTGTCGAAGAAAGACAAGAAGAAAGAGGAGAAGGAAGAAGAGCAGCCCGTTGTACCCTGCAAACAGCCCGAAGTGACCGAAGTTAGACCCAAAGAGTTGGCTTGCGACGTTGTTCGCTTTCAGAACAATAAGGAAAAATGGGTGGCTTTCGTGGGCTTGCTCAACGGCTATCCTTACGAAATTTTCACCGGTTTGCAAGACGATGACGAGGGCATTGCTCTGCCCAAGTCGGTTACGAAGGGTAAAATCATCAAGAATGTAGGCCCCGATGGTCGCAGCCGTTACGACTTCCAGTTTGAAAATAAGCGTGGATATAAAACCACAGTTGAGGGCTTGAGCGAGAAGTTTAACCCCGAATATTGGAACTATGCCAAACTTATCTCGGGTGTTTTGCGCTATCGCATGCCTATCGATCACGTGATAAAGCTGGTTGGTTCGTTGCAATTGAAGAGCGAAAGCATCAACACTTGGAAGATAGGTGTTGAGCGCGCATTGAAGAAGTACATAACCGACGGCACCGAGGCAACGGGCATGAAATGTCCCTCTTGCGGACAAGAGACGCTCGTTTACCAAGAAGGTTGCCTTATCTGCAAAAGCTGTGGCGCATCGCGCTGCGGATAAACAATGCATTTCCTTGCTCCACTTCGTAGCCAGAGGGCTGCGGGGTGGAGCGCATTTTCTTTATAGTGGTAAAGGAGTTAAGGGGTTTTGAGGTAAAGAAGTTAAGGAGTTATGGAGTTAAGGAGTTAAGGAGTTAAGCCAAATGACTTGTTAACTCGTCAACTTGTTGTCTTGTCAGCTAGTATTTAGGCAATGGCGTTAAGCCAAATGCGTTGTTAACTCGTCAGCTTGTTGTCTTGTCAGCTAGCATTTAAGCAATGGCGTTAAGTCAAAGTCTTGTTAACTCGTCAACTTGTTGTCTTGTCAACTAGCATTTAAGCTATGGTGTTAAACCAAATGAATTGTGTATGAGTGTATTTTCCCCCATTTTGCTTTTGAACGGCGTTAGCCATTTTTTCACTTTTTCACCCTTTCACCTTTTCATTTTTCCCTTTCACCTTTGAACGGCGTTAGCCATCTTTTTCACTTTTTCACTCTTTCACCCTTTTTATTTTTCCCCCTTTTCACCCATCATGACTTTTCATTATGCCCCATTACATCCATCTTCGTAACCTACATTTCCACGCTTTTCACGGCGTGATGCCCCAAGAACGCACGGTGGGCAACGACTACGTGGTGAACCTTCGTGCCGAATATCCTATCGAACAGGCCATGCAGAGCGATGATGTGGCCCACACGTTGAACTATGCCGAGGTGTACGCCGTTGTTGAAAAGGAGATGCAAACGCCATCTTGCCTGCTCGAAAACGTGGCTCATCGCATTGTCCAACGCCTTTTCCACGACTTCCCCCGCATACGTTCGCTACGCCTCGAAGTGGTTAAACAAAACCCGCCAATGGGTACTTGCGGAGGCGAAGCTGCCGTAGAAATTCAATTAAATAATGATAAAAGCCAGTGACAAGGACCTGAATACGGGCTTTTTTCTGTATTTTTGCATAAACAAAACCGTTGACCGACGGTTCAGGATACACCAAGGGCAGGCTCTAAGAATAGCCTCTGCTGGTTTTTATGGGTTTGTCTGAGCAAATTTCGCTTACTTCTTGAAGGTTCATAGTAAACTATGCAACTGAAAGGATGGCTGAAAAATGCCGGATAAGAACAAAAAGAACAGTGGAAAGTGAGATGAAAATGTAGACTTAAATGCAGTTAGGAATTTTTAGAACAAGCTCAAAATGTAACGTGACGTCGATATCGCGGCTCTTCAATTCAGCGTGTATGAACAAAAAGATTACCGCCCTTTTCGTATTGTTGCTTCTTCTGCCGTTTGCCGCAAATGCTGCAAACAAAAAGTTCGTGTTGGTTATCGACCCTGGGCACGGAGGGAAAGACGCAGGCGCTTTGGGTGCGTTCTCGAAAGAAAAGAACATTAACCTGAACGTAGCCATGGCTTTCGGGCGAAACGTGCAACGTAATTGCCCCGACGTAAAGGTGATTTACACGCGCACCACCGACGTGTTTATCGGACTGAAAGAAAGGGCCGAAATAGCCAATCGCAATAAGGCTGACCTCTTTATATCTGTGCATACCAATGCCTTGCCAGGAGGTAGGCAAGCCTACGGAATGGAAACTTACACGCTGGGAATGCACCGCGCGGGCGCCAATCTTGATGTGGCTAAACGCGAAAACGCGGTTATCTTGATTGAGAAAGACTATAAGCAGAGCTATCAGGGCTTTAATCCCAATTCGTCGGAAAGTTATATCATGTTCGAGTTTATGCAAGACCGCAACATGGCCAACAGCGTAGACTTGGCCAAGATGGTGCAACGCGAAACGTGTGCAGCAGCCAATCGCCCCGATAAGGGTGTGCATCAGGCGGGTTTCCTTGTGCTGAGAGAAACGTCGATGCCCAGTTGCCTCATCGAGTTGGGTTTTATCACCACCCCCGACGAAGAACGCTTGCTCAACGATAAGGCACGTATAGAGAACATTGCAACGGGTATTTACCGCGCATTCGTTAACTACAAGAACAAGTATCACAATGGCATCGTAGTGCCCTACAAGCCTACGCCGGTGCCAACACCTGCTGTGCCCGATGTGGTACCCGATGTTTACAAGGCCGACGATGGTTCCTCGTCCAGCCAAACGTCATCTCGTAGGTCGCGCCGACGCGATCGTGTGCAGGATGACGCAGCTAAACACGATTCGGCTACAAGCCGTTCGACCACACATAGGGCACAAGCCTCCAACCAAGACACATACGAACGCCCAGCTGTTTCCACCCCAGAACAAGGACGGAGCGAAGATCATTCTCTGCCTAGCGTTACGTCTGGAGAGTCAGAAGAGAAGATTATCTCGTTTGGCGAATCGGCTGTTGTGCCCATCTTTAAAGTGCAAATCATGGCCAGCACCAAGGTGATACGTCGTAACAGTCCACGATTTAAGGGACTGAAAGACGTTGGACACTTCAACGAGAACGACATGGTGAAATACACCTACGGTGCATCGGCCGACTACAATGAAATAAACAGACTGCGAAAAGAAATTGCCGACAAGTTCCCTGATGCTTTCGTCATCGCCTTTAAGGATGGTGTGCGGATGGATGTGAATAAAGCCATACGGGAATTTTCGGTTAACAGACACAAAGACAACAAATAATTAAGTATGAAATTTTTTACGAGAGAGGTAAAGATAGCCCTTGTGGCCATTGCCGGAGTTGTAATTCTGTTCTTCGGAATGAACTTTTTAAAGGGCCTCACCTTCTTTTCTAACGACACGGGTTATAAGGTAGCATTTAAAGACATCACAGGTTTGTCGAAATCTACCCCCATCTATGCCAATGGATTTGCCGTGGGCGTGGTAACGGGTATCCAATATAATTACGACCAAAAGGGCGACATCGTTGTAACGATAGACCTCGATAAGAGCATGCGTGTGCCACAAGGAAGCACGGCCGAGATAGAGAGCGACTTCATGGGAAACGTGAAGCTAAACCTTATTCTTGCACCAAACAGTGGCCAGTTTCTTAGTCCGGGCGACGTGATTCAGGGTCATGTCAGCAAAGGCGCATTGAGTCAGGTGGGCGACTTGGTACCCTCCGTCGAGCGATTGCTACCCAAACTCGACTCCATTTTGGCCAGCGTCAATGCCATTTTATCTAATCCCGCCATCAACCAGTCGTTAGACAACGTGCAGGGGATTACGGCAAACCTACGCACATCTTCGCAACAGCTCAACAGTTTGGTGGCTGGACTTAACCGAAGCGTGCCTGCCATGGTGGGCAAGGCCAACAAGGTGTTAGACAATACCAGTACGTTGACGGCCAATTTGGCTGCCCTAGACCTCGACGGAACCATGCAACAGGTGAACCGTACCTTGGCTAATGTGGAAGAAATGACGCAAAAGCTGAACAGCAATGAAGGTTCGTTGGGCTTGTTGATGCGCGACCCAGGGCTTTATAACAATCTCAATGCCACGCTGATGAGTGCCGACTCGCTGCTTGTCAACGTTCGCCAGCACCCCAAACGCTACGTGCACTTCTCGCTCTTTGGGCGTAAAGAAAAGAAGTAGTTTTGTTGATTAGCGCTTGAGCTTGTGAACCTTTAAGTTCTGAAACGTCAAAGTCACCGACATTCGAACTGAAAACATAGGGTAATAACGTCCCTCAACATATCTCCGCCACCTTTTTGCGCTTAGCAGGAAGGTGGCGGTTGTGTGTTTGGGTGGGCTGTTTGTCGGGGTTGTAAGCATTCTGTTTGTGCTGTTGTGGGCAAGCTTATTGTTCGTGTTTCTGCATGACGAGGAGTGGGAGATGAGGCAGATTGCACGCTTAATATTCATCTATACTTCTGCATTATTATTCTCGATATCTGCCCGTGCTATGTTTCACAATATTTGTTAAACCTTTCACGTTCTTAATCTTCTTCAAAAATGCTCCGTAATTTGCCAAAACCAATTTTTTTTGCGATATTTGCAGAAGATTTCAGAGACCTTGGCACGCCATGTGCCGACAAACCAACAACAGTATAGATATAATGGACGTAACTCCCGATAAGCATTGGGAATCGGCTCTTGCGCTCATTGCGCAGAACGTTTCGCCACAGCAATTTGACACTTGGTTCAAACCCATTGTCTTCGAGTCGTTTAACGACGAAACGAAGCTTTTGGTGCTCCGAGTGCCAAGCTCGTTTGTATACGAGTATATCGAGGAACATTATATCGACCTGTTAAGCCGTGTGTTGTTCTCCGCATTTGGTCAACGCATACGCCTTACTTATCGCGTGGTGGTTGATAGCGAGCACAAAAAGACCCAAGACATTGAGGCCGACCCTGCCGAAGCACATGCCACGCAGGCTGCCAAGACATGGGGCGCTAAGCAAAAAACCGAAGAAGAGCCAGCCAAGGAACAGGAGTTGGACCCACAACTCAATCCTCACCAAACGTTTTCTAACTATATTGAGGGCGATAGCAACAAGTTGTCGCGTTCTGTTGGTTTGTCTGTCGCCGAGCATCCCAATACCAATCAGTTCAACCCCATGTTCATCTATGGGCCGTCGGGCTGTGGAAAAACCCACCTTGTGAATGCCATTGGCGTGCAAACCAAGCAGCTATATCCCCAGAAGAGGGTGCTATATATCAGCGCGCATCTCTTTCAGGTGCAGTTCGTTAACGCTGTTTTGAAAAACGCTACCAACGATTTCATCAAGTTCTACCAAACCATCGACATGCTTATTGTTGATGATGTGCAGACGTGGGCAAGTTCTGAGAAAACACAAGAAACGTTTTTCCACATCTTCAACCACCTTTTCCGTAACGGCAAACGCATCATCTTGGCCAGCGACCGCCCACCTGTGGAGCTGCTTGGCATGAGCGAACGGCTTATCACACGTTTCTCGTGTGGCATCATAGCCGAACTTGAAAAGCCCAATGTACAGCTTTGTATCGACATCTTGAACGCCAAAATACGCCGCGACGGACTGAAAATACCTGCCGAGGTGACACAGTTTATTGCTGAAACGGCTAACGGTAGTGTACGCGATTTGGAAGGGGTAATCAACAGTTTGATGGCTTATTCGGTGGTGTATAACAGCGACATCGACATGCGTTTGGCAGAGCGGGTGATTAAGCGGGCCGTGAAAATAGACGATACGCCACTTACCATCGACGACATTTTGGAAAAGGTGAGCCACCATTTCAACGTTAGCGTGTCGGCGGTAAGCAGCAAAAGTCGTAAGCGCGACTTGGTTGTGCCACGCCAAGTGTCGATGTATTTGGCTCAAAGATACACCAAAATGCCCGCTAGTCGTATTGGAAAACTGGTGGGAGGACGCGACCATAGCACCGTATTACACAGTTGCGCGCAGGTTGAGGCACGTATTAAAACCGACAGCCTTTTTGCTGCCGAGGTGGAGAGTATCGCCACATCGTTTAAGCTGAAAGGGTAGTGCGTGGCGTTGTTGCCATTTGGTAACGATATACGCATTGGCTAGCTGTTTTTCAAAACCTATTTTTATCTGTGGTTGTGGCTGCCGTTCGCATGTCGTTTCCCGTATGTTTTCTGTGCGTTCGGTGACAACATGGGGCATCGCCTTATGGTTATGGCGTGCCCTTTAACTTGATTGTCACTTCGGCATAAATTTGATTGCACTTTGCCTCTGTCAGCAATTTGCTCTTCGACAGTGGCATATCTTCACCATCTATCTCACATTTGTAGACCTTGTAGACCACTCGCCCCATACCATGTATAAACCATTTCACGGTGTGCACATCGTCGTTGCCGAACAACTTTCTGCTTTTAAACTCGAAGGTATAGGTTTGTTCTCCCCAAAGTCCTCCTTCAAAGATCTGCATGTCGGTGGCTAAGACGGTCAAATATGTGCCTGCCGGAAAACTCGTAGTGGAGGGATCTTTGGTATAACCCCATCTTTTTTCAAAGACCTCCAATGATTTGTGGTCGCTCCCCCTATATACGCGCACTTGTATGTCTTCTTTCTTTGCATTCCATGTCTCTGGCTTAGTTATGTCGATAATGCTTAGCGAGTCGGCGATGTTTGTGCCTATGGCACTCTCGAACCTGACAATTACATGAAAAGGCACTATAACGTGAGGTCCGTCAGGCTCTTCATACGAGCAAGAAGAGCATGTGGCAAGGCATAGACAAAGCACGGCTACCACTTGAGTTGTTTTGTTAAATATATTCATCTTTCGTCCTTTTAGATAAAGTTATGCGTTTACTTTAATGCTTCGTAAATGTAGCATATTTCAGCTTGAACCTAAAATGTGAACGTGTTTGTTCGCCATTATCGTTATATACAGGGCCTTCGTCCGTGTTAAATACATTGTCTAGGAAGTATCCATAGTACATACCTTTCCATCCCCAGTTGCAGTGTAGGTAGAAGTATTTCCAAATATTCCACCCTGGTACGTAATCGATGTATCCGTCTACGACCCATGCGTGTCCTCTTGCATAGTTGGGAATAACAAGCCATTTTTATTGTTTGTTGCTTTGTTTTGCAAATATAAGTAAAATATCTTTACGCTCCAATTTATTGTTTGTTTATTTTCAATTTGTTGTATTATTGTGCTTGTTCCTGTCTTTTTGTATTGTAATTGTTGGGTTTGCTTGATAATTGTTTTGTCTTTTTATTTTATTTGTGATCGCTTACCATGGTTTTTATACTCTATTCTTATAGTATTGAGAAAGTGTTAAGCGGTTGTGAATTGCGTATGGAGATTGTTCCTAAATTACAACTTTTTGTAAATGGAGTAGTACAAGGGCTTCTGTAGGGCGGCTACAAGCCTTTTGTAGTGCCACTACAAAAGGCTTGTAGTCACACTACAACTCACTTGTAGTCGCACTACAGCTTACTTGTAGTGGCACTACAAAATGTTGTGTACAGAGGTTTTATGTCGTCAATTGTGCTTTTTGGGGCTGCTAACGCACTTCTAGGGCCTATCTGATGGGTGACAAAGGCGAATGTTTGGAGAGTGGTTTTGAGGTAAGAACGAAAACGGGGACGCTCCAAGTGGAGCCTCCCCGTTATGAGTTTATTATGTTGCAGACGTGCAAAGCGAGGGCTTGTGTTTGTCCCTTTTGCGCTTGTTTAGCTTTTACGTTGCTGTTAGCGCCTTGCTTTGTCGCCTTTATTTCTCCTTGTCGCTGATAATTGCAACGCAGAATGTGCCGATGACGAGCATTACGCCTGCGGCCATCATCATGTGGCTTTGCACGCTGCCTAATAGGTGCAGCAATGTGCCACCTAAGGCTGCTGCGATGATTTGAGGCACGCAGATGGTGCCATTGAATAGGCCTAGGTATGCGCCCATGTGTCCTTTTCCCTCCAAAGCGTTGGTTACGAAGGTGAAAGGCATGGCCAAAGTGGCGGCCCATGCACAGCCGATGAGGATGAAGGGCACAAACATGAGATACTTATCCGTAACGAAGGGCACGAGCATAAAACCTATGCCACCCAACAAGAGTGAGAGGCCGTAGGCCGTTTTGCGGTTGCGGATGTTGGGTAATACCACTGCCCACAGCACGCTACCAATGGCCTGAACGGCGAAAAGTATGCCCACCCAGTTGCCCGCTTCTTGATATTGAGGTGTGCTAGTGGCCGAATGTAGCTGCATGTCGACGCCCCAAACGGTGTCGGCAATCGAACCTGTGGTGTAGGTCCACATGTACATGAAGGCCGCCCAGCAAAAGAATTGCACAAGTCCAACGGTCCAGAATGTCTTCGGAGCATGGCGCAGCAAGGTGAAAACGTTGGTTTTCTCCTTGTCGAGTGGCTTTTCCAGTTGGTTGTATTCGGCATATTCTTTCGGATCCCATTCCTTAACCTTCACCGTGGTGTAGATAACGCAGAGTATAAGTATGGCTGCACCCACGTAGAACGACCATATCACCGAGTCGGGAACAACGCCTTCGGCGGCTATGTTGCTAATGCCAATGAAGGTAAAGAAGAAGGGGAAGATAAAGCCCACTACCGAACCAGCATTGCAGAGGAAGCTTTGAATGGAGTAGGCCAGAGCCTTTTGTTTCTCATTTACCATGTCGCCCACCAGCATCTTAAAGGGCTGCATGGCCATATTGATGCTCGTGTCGAGGAACATCAATGCCATTAGGCCGAAAATCATGGCCATACTGGCCTTCATACCAAACGAACCGGCGTTGGGCAACAGGCACATCACCAGCACGGCTATCGTTGCACCCACGAAAAGATAAGGTATGCGACGGCCGAAACGTGTCCAAGTCTTGTCGCTGAGCGTACCTACGATGGGTTGAACAAGTATGCCCATCAGTGGCGGAAGTATCCAAAAGTAGCTCAGGTTGTGTGGGTCGGCGCCTAGTGTGGCGAATATTCGCGAGATGTTGGCACTTTGTAGGGCGTAGGCTATCTGTACGCCGAAAAATCCGAAACTAAGGTTCCAGAGTTTCCAAAAGCCTAAATCGGGTTTCTTTTTTAGTTCAGTGTTCATATTTAGATGTATTCGTTATCTAGCGTTAGTTTTCTTTGGTGCTATTGCCTTGCGTTGATTATTGGGGTATGATCTATACTTTGCGCAGTTCGACTTGAAGGGCGCGGTGGCGATTAGGCCGTTTGCTGCGGTTTGCCAACACTGGCTAGCGATGGCTCGGCTAGGCTTTTGCCGTCGTTATGGCGTGTGTCGGTATCCTTTGGCAGGGTTCGTGCCAGCTTTTCGGTTATCGATGTGGCCACGGGGCGTGTGGATTGTCTTACCACGAGCCGAGTACGTACCAACCTTCGTTCTACTTTCCCTTTCTCGATTTTTCCCTCAACGTGGCGTATTAAGATATCGGCAGCCTCTTCGCCCACCTTAAAACCATGTTGGTCTACGGTGGTAAGGGCCGGGTCGCAAGCCACAGCGCGCTGTCCGTTGGTAAATCCGCACACACTGATGTCTTCGGGAATGCTGAAGCCCTTGCGCTTGGCCGAGTAGAGAATGCCTATGGCGGTATCGTCATTAACGGCAAAGAAGGCGTCGGGTCGGTCGTTCCTGTCTAGTACTTCGGGTGTAATGCGCTCGGCATCATTGCGGTTGTCGCACTGAAACACCAACGAAGGATCTACCTTGATGCCATGTTTGAGCAGCGCATCGCAATAGCCGTTGTAGCGGTTCTTGGATATTTCGAGTTTCATCGACGAGTTGAAGCAGGCCACCCGCCTACAACCTGTTTCCACCAGATGGCTAACAGCGGCGTAAGCGCCCGCATAATCGTCTACAACCACACGGCTTGCGTTTACGCCCGTGCATACCCTGTCGTAGAAAACCAAAGGTACGCCCCTGTCAATGAGGTTCTGAAAGTGTCCCCATTGTGTGGTGTCTTTTGCCTGCGACACGATAATGCCACACACTTTGTTCTCGAAGAACGACTTGCAGATATTTACTTCGCGTTCGTGTTGTTCGTTACTGTGGGCCACCATGATGCGATAGCCCTTTCTTTCGGCTGCTTCTTCGATGCCCGCAAGCACCGATGAGAAGTAAAAGTGCGTTAGTTCGGGTACGATTACACCGATAATTTTCATCGGGCGCACCCTGCTGTTGCGCAAACTTTCGGCGATGAGGTTCGGCGAGAAGTTGTGTTCGTTGGCGTATGCTTGTATGCGTTCGCGTTGTTGTCGACTGATGCGCGGACTGTTTTTCAACGCGCGTGATACTGTCGCAACCGAGACGTTCAACTCCCTTGCGATATCCTTCATCGTGATAGACGCTATTTCTCCCATATTCAAATTCTCTCTTGCCGCTAAAAAGCGCGCGTCATTTTGTGTGTGAAGTACTGTTGTGATGGTCTTATGTTGAGGTAGACCTTGCAAAGATATGAATTTATTCTGTATTTCATTGCTTTTGCACGGAATAATTGTTTTTATAAAGGAATAAAAGGGATAAAAGGAATAAGGAGTAAGGGAGAAGGAGTAAGGGAGTAGGTGGAAAGGAGTAAGGGAGTAAGTGGTAAGGAGTAAAGGAGTAAGTGGGGAGTAAAGGTAGTAAGTAATAAGGAGTAAAGGAGTTAAGCCAAATGTATTGTTGCAGGGTGACGGACAGGCTTGTAAGCTTGTCAACTAGTATCTAAGTTAAGGGGGTAAGCCAAATGCGCAATGGACGTTAGCCATCTTTTCACCCTTTCACCCTTTCACCTTTTCACTCTTTCCCATGGCTTTTTCATCCTTTCCCCTTTCCTATCTTTTCACCTTTTTCACACCTTCCTCGTCATTTTACCTTTAATAGTGCAAACGTTTGCATTAAACATTTTGTGCTTTTAGTGCGAAAAAAGCACAAGCTAACATAAAGAAAGCTACTTTTGCAAAACAGATGTTGTGTGCCCACTAAAAACCTTGGGCCCAACAAACCTAGACGAAAAGAGATAAAAACTGAGTTATTTGATGTACCCACGAACGGTGATGACCATCCCTATAAACAGTGGGGGATGACGCCCGAAAGGGATTAGGCTTACCCTTTTACGCGCGCGCGTACATTATATATAATATCAGCAGACGATTATAATTTAAACAATGCATAACTTAAACTTTTAAAACTGAGAATGATGAAGCAGCTAATTAATGCGATGCCTCAAAGGATTGCCATGCTAGTGTGTGGGCTTATCCTCTCTGTCAGTGCCTTTGCCCAGCAGATTGTGGTAAAGGGTCATGTGAAAGATGCAACCGGAGAACCCATAACGGGTGCTACGGTGCGTGTCGCCGGACAAGAAGGCGGAGTGGTTACCGACATCGATGGTAACTTTAGCATCAACGCTAATGCGGGCGCCGAGGTAACGGTGTCGTACATTGGGTATTCAGACACAAAGGCTCCAGCCACGGCCAATATGGTCATAGTATTGAAAGACGATGCCGCCAAGTCGCTAAACGAAGTGGTGGTGATTGGCTATGGCGTGGTAAAGAAGAGCGACCTCACGGGGTCGGTTGCAGCCTTAAAGCCCGATACGAAGAATAAGGGTCTTGTGGTAAACCCCCAAGACATGCTCTCGGGTAAAGTAGCTGGTGTGAACATCACCTCCGATGGCGGTGCACCCGGTGCTGGTGCGAGCATCCGTATACGTGGTGGCTCGTCGCTAAACGCCTCAAACAATCCCCTTATCGTTATCGACGGAATCGCCATGGACCAAAATGGCGTACAGGGTTTGTCTAACCCCTTGGCGATGGTTAACCCCCAAGATATCGAATCTTTCAACGTTTTGAAAGACGCTTCGGCAACGGCCATCTACGGTTCGCGTGGTTCTAACGGTGTTATTATCATCACCACGAAGAAGGGTCACAAGGGTATGGCTCCGCAAGTGAGCTACAATGGTAGCGTAACCGTTGGTGTTAAGAGCAACTCGCTCAAACTGATGAACGGTGACGAATACCGCGATTTCATTACGAAGAAATACGGAGCAGGCAGCGATGCCGCAAAGGCATTGGGCACAGCTAACACAGATTGGCAGAAAGAAATTTATCGTACGGCCGTGAGCCACGACCATAACGTAGCTGTGCAAGGTGCTGTTAAGAACTTGCCTTACCGCGTTTCGGTGGGTTATACGGGACAACAAGGTATCCTTAAGACCTCCGACTTCAAGCGTGTTACGGCAGCTTTGAACCTCAATCCTTCGCTTTTCGACGACCACCTGACGATGAATCTCAACGCCAAGGGTATGTTCGCCGAGACGAATTATCCCAACTACGCAGCCATTAGCGATGCTTTGCGCTTCGACCCCACGCAAAACATTTACGATAACGCTAGCCCCCAGAGCAAGAACTTCGCTGGTTATTTCCAATGGCGTTCGCCAGGTGGCTTCCTAGATGACACTGATTACAATTTCGCCAACAACAACTTGGCTCCCGCTAACCCTGTTGGGGCATTGGCTTTGCATTACGAAAGGGCTTACAGTCGCTCGTTCGTGGGTAGCGCAGACATTGATTATAAAGTACATGGCTTTGAAGACCTGCGCCTGCACCTTACTCTCGGTGCCGACATTTCTGAGGGAACGCAGAACAAACGCATACCTCGTACTGCGCCCGAAGCATTCTATTATGGAAGCTATGGTGCAGCCAACAAGCTGAAACGTAATCTTTCGCTCAGCATGTACGGACAGTATTTCAAAGATTTTAATGAGAAACACCACTTCGACATCATGGCTGGTTACGAGTGGCAGCACTTCTGGCGCAACGAAACAAGTGACTATGTTGGCTACTATGGCGCTAAACATAAGACGAAAGCAGGCCAAGAAACCCTGCACGCTCCTTATCACTCGCGCACGGAGAACTACTTGGTGTCGTTCTTCGGCCGTGCCAACTACACGTTGCTTAATCGTTACTTCTTTACGGCAACAGTTCGTGACGACGGTTCTTCTCGCTTTAAGAAACACTGGGCTTGGTTCCCATCGTTCGCTTTCGCATGGAAGGCTAAGGAAGAGGGTTTCTTGAAAGACGTAAACGCTCTCTCTGACTTGAAGCTTAGATTGGGTTGGGGTATGACTGGACAGCAAGAAGGCATTGGCGACTATAACTATTTCGCCATCTACAACATCAATACGGGTACACAATCCTACTATCCCATACTTGAAGACGGTAGGCTAGCTATGCCGCAGGCTTACGATAAGAACCTCACTTGGGAAACAACCACCACCTTTAACGTGGGCTTAGACTGGGGCGTACTTAACCAAAGGCTTAGCGGAAGCATCGATTGGTACTATCGTAAGACCACCGACTTGCTTAACTTCGCTCCTGCTGCAGCTGGTACGAACTTTGATAACCGTGTGAATACCAACATCGGTGCATTGCGCAACACAGGTGTCGAGGCTACGCTAAGTTGGAAAGCCATTCAGGCTAAAGACTGGTATTGGACGCTTGACTACAACGTAACTTTCAACCAGAACCGCATTACCCAACTGGTTGGTGCAAATTCGCGACCAATAGAAACAGGTGCCTCGATACATAGTGGTACAGGTAGAAAAGTGTTGGCTTACGCCGTAGACCGCGCTGCCACTGCTTTCTGGGTGTACCAGCAAGCTTACGATGCCAACGGTAAAGCCATTGAAGGCGCTGTTGTTGACCGCAATCAAGATGGTATTATTAACGATGACGACCGTTACTTCTACAAGCAAGCAGCTCCACCTGTAACAATGGGCCTCTCTTCGCGCCTTGAATATAAGAATTGGGACTTGGGTATGTCGTTCCGCGCAAGCATCGGCAACTACGTTTATAACGATGTTGAGTCTAGCCGAAGCAACATGAGCCAGCTATGGGCACCAAGCGGTTACTTGGAGCAACGCCTTAAGTCGGCCCTCGACTTGAACTGGCAAACCAACGATTGGACACAAAGCGACTACTTTGTGCGTAACGCTTCGTTCTTGCGTTGTGACAATATCACCTTGGGTTACAGCTTCGACAAGCTTCTTCAAATGGGATCTTGGCATGGACTCAGTGGTCGTGTCTACGCCACTGCATCCAATGTGTTCACCATTACCAAGTATAAAGGACTGGATCCTGAAGTGTTCAGCGGTCTCGACTACGAACTCTATCCACGTCCTACCTCCTTTATCCTAGGTTTGAGTTTGAATTTCTAACAACCCCCAAAAGAGAAATTACAATGAAACGATATATCAAAAATATCCTTCCAGCAGCTGCAATGCTGCTCACCGTTGGGCTTTCTTCGTGTATTGGAGACCTTGACGTAACGCCGATCGACCCCAACAAGAAGACGGATCTGGACCCTGTAGCCCTGTTTAACCAATGCTACGCCAACTTGTCTATCGAGGGTTTGGAAGGCCCCGGCAAGTCTACTGTTACCGCAGACGACCCAGGTACAACGGGATTGGTGCGCCAATACTTTAACGCCAACGAGTTAACCACCGACGAAGCCATCTGTTCGTGGACCGACCCAGGTGTGGCTACGATGAACACCAACGAGCAAGGTGCTAGCAATGCCTTCCTTGCCATCTACTATAACCGCCTTTATTCGGGCATCTCCGTTTGCAACCACTACCTAGAAGTGGCATCAGATGTAGACGCTACGCGTACGGCTGAGGTACGTTTCTTGCGTGCTTTGCAGTTCTATTTGGCCATGGACGCTTTCGGAAATATCGGTTTGCCGCTCACGGTTAGCACCGAAAAGCCTGTGCAAAGAACCCAAGCCGAGGTGTATGCATGGCTCGAAAAGGAATTGTTGGAGATTGAACCGCTCTTGGCCGAACCAAAAGCCAAGAAGTCTACCGATGCAGGTTACGGACGCGCCGACAAGGCTGCGGCTTGGATGTTGCTAACTCGCCTTTACCTCAATGCAGAGGTTTACAGCGGCACTGCACAGTGGCAGAAAGCCGCCGAGTATGCCGAGAAGGTGATAAAGTCAGACTATAAGCTCTTTACTGCAGTTACCGCCAAATATTCCGCTTACCAAATGCTCTTTATGGGCGATAATGGCGAGAGCGGTGCATCAGTAGAAGCGGTGCTGCCACTGCTGCAACAAGGAAACAGAACTGCTGCATACGGCAACACCACGTTCCTCATTGCCTCTACGTACAATGGCGATATGCCCGATCATGGCATAAGTGGAGTATGGGCAGGAAACCGTGCACGTCGCGAATTGGTGCAGAAGTTCTTCCCTGGAACACCCCCGACGGGAACCACCGACGCCATTCTGACTGCTGCTGGCGATAAGCGCGCCTTGTTCTTTGCCGTAGATCGTACGTTGGAAATTCCCACAAACGATGCCGTTAAGGACTTTAAGAAGGGTTATTCGGTAGTGAAATTCACGGGTATAAAGAGCGATGGCTCGCCTGTAACTGATACGGGGTTTGCCGATACTGATTTCTTCTTCTTCCGTGTAGCCGAGTCATACCTCGCATACGCTGAGGCAACGGCACGCCTTCATGGCGGAAACGCCACCGATCAAGGTGTTAAGTACCTTAATGAATTGCGCGAACGTTCGGGTGCTACTAAACTTCGAGGCTTCACATTGCGTGAAATTCTCGACGAGCGTAGCCGCGAATTCTACTTCGAGGGTCAACGTCGCACCGACCTTATCCGTTATGGATACTTCGGTGGAGACAACACTTACATGTGGTCGTGGAAGGGTGGAGCGCCCAACGGACGTACCTTCGACGCCCGTCGCAACATCTTCCCCTTGCCAGCTTCCGATCTCTCCGTTAATGCTAACTTGAAGCAGAACCCTGGATATTAAACCATTAATTCAGACAAACATGAATAAAATCATAAAAACATCCTTGATGCTGCTGGGCGGTATCTTTGTGATGGCAGCCTGTTCGGACGATAGAGACGACAACCCCACTATCAAAGTGCCGACAGAATTTAAGATGGAAACGCCTTCATTTGCGTCCTCGCAAGTGAATTTGAACAACGCGGCCCAATTTAATTTCGCATGGGAAAAACCCGACTTTGGCTATTCTGCCAAGGTGAACTACACCCTTGAAGTGTCTAACACGGGCAAGTTCACCGCATCACCAGCTGATGAGGAGGCCGACCTTGGCGGTAAAGTTGTGGCCGACTATGCAGAAATTTCCACCATCTTCCCCCTAAACAAGGCCACCATCACCAACGACGACTTGGCTCTGGCCATTGTGCAAGTGGGGCATTGGGAAAAACCCGAACAATTACCAGCCACGCAAAAGGTGTATGTGCGCGTAAAAGCAGCATTGCCAAATGTAGCTTCGCTGTACTCTAATGTGGTTGAGTTTACCGTCGTTCCTAAGTATGTGAAGTTGCCAGCCAAAATTACCGAATGCTATCTCACAGGTAGTGAATATGGATGGGGTAATAATGATAAGAGCTGGAAGCCGCTTACGCCAGTAAAAGGCACCATAGGAAAGCAAGGTAAGGGTGTACCCACCTTCTGGATGGTAGCTTATTTCAAGGCTGATGAACAGTTTAAATTCGCTCCAAAACCTAAATGGGGAGATGATTTTGGTGCAGGTAACGCCACGGTTACTGATCATGCGTCGGCAAGTCCCAGTGATGAAGGAGGTAATATCAAGGTTGGCAAGGCTGGCTGGTATCTCATTGTCGTTACAAATAATGGCGAAAAGCGTACCGTTAGCTTCGAAAAACCAGAAGTTTACCTGCAAGGTCCAACAATAGGCAACTGGGATTGCAAGAAAGAAAACAAGTTCACTGCGCCCACAACGGCCGATGGTGAGTTTGTTTCGCCCGCTTTCGTTGCTACGGATAAGGTTCGCATGTGCGTAAAACTTAAAGACTTCGACTGGTGGAAGAGTGAGTTTATCGTGAATACTGCTGGCAACATCGTTTACCGTGGCGATGGTAACGACCCGGAAGATATTACTGTAACAGCAGGTCAACGCTGTCACTTGAACTTCTCTACTGGTAAGGGTTCGTACAAGTAACCAACGGTTTTGGCTGATGCCGAACCATCCATAACCTTTAACAAGGCCATACCAACGTCTCTCTTACGAGACTTGGGTATGGCCTTGTTCTGTTGTTGGCATGTGAAGGTGTTATTCTTACATCGGTTTGGGATAACAACAACTCACGAGTGCCTATTTAAAGGTTAGGTATATTGTGCTCACTGCCGCGGTAGTTGGCATAATGATTGTTTCTTATCCAGAGCTCGTTTTGACTTGCAAGTTGAAATATTATCACTAAACTTATCAAAGAGAGGCATGAGTGGACTAACCAACCCGTGTGTTCTTAAACATATTTTTGCATACGTGAGCGTTCTCCCGCCGTCCTTTTTCTCTCAAAATACAGCGTTAAAGCTGCATTCGTAAACACGCATTAAGCAATAAAGGCATAACCGAAACGCCTTTATTTTGTGTTATAAAGCATAAATTACAGAGCAAAATAATAATACGCGAAGTATTTAAGTAAAATGTTTTATTTTCTTTTAGAAACA
>ERZ773010.833-NODE-833-length-20595-cov-5.865579_pt1 | contig 20595 bp, 8 predicted proteins | sample MGYA00580842_ERZ773010 | MGnify/ENA primary metagenome ERZ773010 (study PRJEB29015, sample SAMEA2737982) | human oral metagenome | biome: human oral; feature: human-associated habitat; material: dental | place: China | collected 2107 ...
ACTAATTACAAATTTAATTATAACCTAAAAATGACTTGTGAAACTTGAGTGAATAATTAAAAAAAGAAAATAATGAATAATAATATCATTCCTTACAATCCAAAGTTAAGAGAATATGCTAAAGAATTACGTAATAATAGTACTTTGTGTGAAATTCTATTATGGGAACAGATAAAAAATAAGGCATTGGGTGTAGAGTTTAAACGACAAGTACCTATTTTGGAATATATTGTTGATTTTTATTGTCAGGAGATAAGGTTAGCTATTGAAGTAGATGGAAGTATCCATGATTTCAGATATATAGAAGATGCACAAAGGCAAGGAGAAATGGAAAAATATGGGATTACCTTTATACGTTTCACTAATAAAGAGATAAAATATAATATGTTTGGTGTTATTTTGTCTTTGGAGACTAAAATAGAAGAGTTGAAGAAAGAACAAAATGACTTATATGAGGAATCTACCCCTCCTATAACTCCCCTTTCCCCCTCTTTGAGTTGAAACTTCCCTCCCTTTTTCTAAGTAGAACCTCCCCCTCTTCACATACTCGCTCTCGCGACTTCCTCCAAAGGGGGAATACATACGTTGAGAAATTGTAATAATCATTATAAAAGACAGAAAATCAGACTTATACAAAGAATATTAACTACCTCAACTATCTCATTCCCCCTCTCGGAGGGGGGTAGGGGGAGGTTACAAGCAGAGTAAAGGGGGGTATAAGGAGTGTAAAGAGAAAGGTTACAAGTAGAGCAAAGGGGGAGGTTACAAGGGTAATAGGTGGTAGGTTACCGAAAGGACTTCGCAAATCAAGCCTTGTTAAAAACTTCTCCTTTCTCTATACGAATCACAATTAATTATCAATTACTTATAGAATAAAATATCCTTTCAAAAACGTTAAATTTTCATTTTTACAAAAAAAACTTTGAGAAAATACTTTGTATATTAATAATAATTTATAAATTTGCGCACAAAATACCTCGTGAAGAGCTATGGAAAATTATAAGATAATGAAAATCAATAAATCCGCTTTGAATATGAAGAAATACTGGCTGTATGTAGTAGCACTACTGCTGCCTATCTTTGCTTTGGCACAGGCACCTCCGCAGTTTACCACTACTATAGGGAGAACTCCTTGTGGAGGGAATATTACGGTAAACTGGAATGCAGATGCGTCTATTTTGCGCGATTATTGGGCCATTTTGTTTAAAAACAATCGTGAGCAGTCTCGTTTAGCCTTTGACCTTACCCAGAAGAAAGCCACTTTCACAGGGCTTTCCAATGGTGCTTATATCGTAAAAGTACAAAAGAAAACAGGAGAAGTAGGCTATGGAGGTACTTCCAAGAGGATCTCTATCACAGGTACTTACAATGGTTTTCAGGTAGATACTTCCCAAACGGCTGCCACCGAAGTAGCCGCAGGGGGAGAGTGTGGCGCCTCGGGTAAGATTACTATTAAAATAAAGAATGGGGTAGGTCCTTTTGTAGTTAAAGCCTACGAAGTAGGACAGACTACTCCTGCGGTAACTTCTGCTGTGACCAATAAGTCAGGTAATGAAACCTCGGTAGATCTTATAGGGCTCAAAGCTAATACTGCTTATCAATTAGAAGTAACCGATCAAGTAGGCGGAGCAGGATGTTCGCGTACAATACGTGAAACAGCTGCTTATACTACTAAACCTGCTCTTGGCTCTTTCTTAGCCACAGATCCAATAATGGAAATATGCCAGCCAGGAGCACCTGGAATTACCCCAGAGGGTTCCCTTACCGTACGTTTGGATAACGCCAACGGTACAGGGCCTTTTGCCGTTCAATTAGTAAATAAGGACACCAATGAGGTAATTATTGCCAGCCGTGTTGTTGCTAAGGGAGCAGGAACTACTACCACCGCTCGCTTGGTACCTGAATCAGGCAAAAAAATAGAAGCTAATAAAACATATAAAGTTACTATAAAAGATAATGGTACCAATTGTACAGCTACTAGGGAACTAAGGAAAGATTATACCTATTCTCCAATACATTTAGCTATAAATTTGGTACCTGTATGTAATCCTGCTTCTAATTGTGGTGAGTATAATGTGGCTGTAATGGGGAGATACACGAATGAAACAGATGAAAGATTATTTTATCCAGGGAAATATACACTTAGAGTACAACCTGCATCAGGTTCAGCGTGGACAAAATCTTATCGTTTGTCAGAAGCTTTGACAGGAACTGCAGCGGGTAGTTTTATATTGTTTGGGAATAATGAATTTCGTGTATGGCATTCAGAGAGATTTAAGATATTTAAGCTATCAGAAGCAGAGACTGTAAAAATTGGAGATCAGCTCACCTTATCTTATGAAGACTGTTCAGGTAATACAGTTGCTCAGCATCAAATTACTGTAGCAGCCTTAAATCCAAATATGCCTGCTACAGAAATAAGAACAGAAACTGACTCCTCAGGAGGAGGATCCTGTCCTAAGAAGGTGGTATTTGCTACACAATTTCAGAATGAAATTTGGAGTGGCTCCAACTTTACTTCTTATAATTATATCTGTGATGTGAGAAGTATACAGAATAAGTTAAGTGTAAAGACAGGAGGAACATGGACAGATGTAACATCTACAGAACCGCAAGAGCCCCTTTATAGATATTTTGATGGAATAAATCATAATAAACATAGATTAGGAACTACAAATCTTTCAACTACAGATTACAAAGTGCAGTATGCAGTACAAGGGTATATTTTTGGAACGCTAAAAACTTGTAGGAATTATATCCATAGTATTGCTCGTAGTGCTATACCTAATACAGCCTTGTCAAGTGTTCCTATTGCAGGGGTTGAAGGCAGAACATTATTAGACTCTCCAAATAAAGGAGGAGCTTTAGCCATTGGGAGCCATGATGCAGCAAATAGTGGATTAGTAGGACTAATTACAGATAGTAACCATCTTTGGGTAACTCTTACCCGTGTAGATGGGCGAACATCTGTATCAATACCAACTTCAGGTCCTTGGAGCGTAGCTGGTAATTATACAGTTACTTTCCCTAAGCGAATAGAACTTTATCCTTCTATGAATAAGGGATCTAATAACATCTATTATATAGGAGATGTGCCACCAGGAGAGTATAGGATTACCTTAAAAGATAATTGTGGTACATATCAATATCCTTATTCATACACAGTGCCTGTGGTAACTCCTAATTTCATATTGAAGAAAAAAGAAGCGGTAGATTGTGCCTCTGGAGAAAGTAAAGGAAAAATTGTCTTTGAGGGTACTTATGGAAAGACTACTTCAATGCCTTTTGTTAAAATGTTTGTCTTCAAGGATTTAGAGAATGGTTTACCTATCTATAGGCGAACAGGAGAGAAAAAGGGAGAAAAGGCATTGACTATGATACCGTCTTCTGATCCAGCAGTAGAAGTTGTAAAAGGAGAGATAGGGAATTTGGATCCAGGGAAATATATATTAGGTATCCAACCACCTCAAGGATGGCATCCATTTCATACGATTGTAGATAACCCTGAAGCACAAGGTTATACTTATGGTTACCAAGTTAGCCAAAGAGGTAGGAAATGGGTAGAGGATACCATGATCTATAAGGAATTCACTATAGAAGAATATAATGAAGTAGACCCAACCGTTTCTATAGGAATGTGTGATCCTGCGGATCCTAATACAGGATTTGTAAGGGTAGAACTTCCAGACGGCTCTGAACCACAGTACCCTATTACTTATACCTTATATAAGGTGTCAGGGGGTAATAAGACAGTAGCAGTGGATGCCAATGGAACGGCGATCGCTCCTGTAACGATCCCAACTAAGCCTACTAATCTATCTGATGCGTTTGCTACTTTCAATAATGTACCTAAACTTACAGGAAGTGATACCTATGAGGTGAAGTTTGAATCAGGCTGTCTAGACCGAGAAGTACAAGTACCTGATTTTGGTAGCTTGATAGCGCCAACCGTAAGTTCGGATTTGGCACAGGCTTGCTGGAATAGTCCTATGACCCTTTCGGTGGATCTCTCCGAAGCAGTATATGATATAGAATGGAAATCAGAGCCTTCTTCAGCCTTGGACGGCGTGTCCTCGGCGGATAAGAAGCATGCAGTTCTTACTTTCCTTCCTCAAGAAGGAGCTAAGTACTTTGTTACTTATGTCCTAAAAACAGGCTTGGGCTGTACAACCCCTGTTTCCAGAAATACAGACAAGAAAGAGATTCCCCTAAAGGTAACGAATTTCACGGATGGTTCGATAGGGTTGTTATCTGATATATCAGAGACTATGGGCTTGAATCAGTGTGCGACTACGGCGACGTGGACGGCGCCTACGATTACGGACACGGAGGGTTGTGGATACAGATTGACATGGGAGGTAACCAAGCCGGATGGTACGAAGCATACACCTACGCCAGATGCTAGTGGCAACACGCCGGCTACGACATGGAATGGTTTTCCTGTGGGGGTTTCTACGGTGACCTATACGGTAAAGGGCAAGTCAGATGGTGGCACGGTAGGCAAGAAGAGTTTCAAGGTAACGGTTTTAGCTCCTCATGTAAATGTAAAGGTAGAGAGTTCCTTTGTAGCGTCGTCTACATCGACATCTCCAGCGATTAGTTTGGTTAACAAGGGTAGTACGATTTTCTATAAGATAACCTTAACGAATCAGACAACCCAAGCATTGGGAGGAGGTACGGTAAGAATCACCTTACCTAATAACACCAATGGCAATTACGAGTTGCCTGCGGTAACAGATCCAGGTATACTCACTACAGGATTGGGAGCATCGGTGAATGTTCAGTATGACACGAGCGACCCAAGGGTATTGATATTGAGTAACATATCTGGAGGCGGTACGCTTTCCCAAGGAAGAAAGGCGGAGGCTTATATACCTATTAAGATAAAGGACAATGCGGATTGTTCGTTGTATGAGAATGCGTGTCAGGCGACATTGACAGCTAAGGCGAGCTTTGAGTATAGCACGGGTAATAGTTGTCCTGCATCAGGAACTATAGATGGTGATGGTGTATCGGCAGAGATCAACAATGAGGGCAGTCATTGTATGCGCATGGAGTTGTTCTGTGGTTCTGCTATCAACCTTACGGCAAGGGGTACAGGATATACCTCTTATAAGTGGTATAATGGAGGTGCTACGGGAGCCAGCTATTCCCCTATGAGTAGCACTACGGCTACGCAACAGGTAACGGCAGCAGGCTACTATAAGGTAGAGAAGCTAGCCAAGTGTGATGGTATAGATACGACCACCACTGAATATATACGCGTGGTAGACAAGAGTGATGCTACGGTGGATCCTATTAAGGAGCAAGCGGGTAATATAGGCGGTACCTGTTCGAACACGGGAGATCCTGCGAGGGATGGACGTTGGGTGAGTCACTTCTTGCTATGTGCGAATAACTCCTACACACTCAGGGCGAACTTCTACCAGAGTGGAGTAGCATGGCAGAAAGCCAATGGTTGTGATCCAACGACAGACAAGCCTAACTGCTACAATGATGCGGATAGCTGCTGGACTACCATTTCTACGGACTACACGTTTGTAGCCAATAGTGCAGGACGATACCGCTTGAAGGTAGGCTCAGGCGCTTGTGTGAAGACCTACTTCTTTGAGGTAAAGGCGACAGGGCTTTCAGTAGCATTGGAAGGACAAGTAACGGAGCACTCAGCATTAGGATTGGGAGCGGCGAACTTGGTGATGAGCACAGAGGGCTTACTCTATAAATATACGGTAAAGCGTAAATCAGACGGAGCTGTATTGGGTACAGATGTGATACCTGCGGTAGATAGTAGAGGATCTCAATATATAAAGGTACCAAACTTAGCGGTACCGAATAATCTTACGAGTGATCAGTTTGAGATTACTGTTTCACCACGTTCTGGACTTACAGGCTGTGAGGCGAAGATTACGGTAACTATACCTAAGACAGATGCGATGACAGCGAGGGTAGAGTTTACCAATAAGTGGTCAGAGACACAGTGTAACCAATCTCTTTATAAGTTCACGATAGTAGGTGGAAAGCGTAACTATAGATATCTAATTTATAAGATAGATGGACAATACGCGAAGCGTTCTTATGATGGTGTGTTATTGGATGTGATACCAGATGGTGAGTATTCAGCTCCAGTGACTCCATCGAATGCGGCGAATGATCCACCGGATAAGTTTGAGACATGGATAGAAGTACCTAGAGAAGGTAAATATATATTCTTGGTAAAAGACCAGGATGATAGGGTAGCGCTTACCAATGAAGTATTGGTAGGTCAGACCTCGAAGTTTGCGGTAGAGGTACAAGCCACTGCGCTTACTTGTGCGAGTCAGCCAGCAGGAAAGATTACCGCTAAGTTCTTGGATCCTACGGCACCAAGTCCGAAGATAAAACTCTTCAAGTACAGGACAGACGGCACAGAGGACAGTAATTTCCCTACAAAGACGAATGCTTCAGGGGAGTTCAACAACTTAGCTGCAGGTAAGTATAGGGTAGAGTTGAGCTATCTACATTCTAGTGTAGGTCCTATTTATTGTGTGGTGAAGCGAGATGTAGAGGTAACCTCACCAGAGCCCATAGAAGCATCTATAGGAGTGGTGAAGGACAACAGTTGTACCAACAATGGCAAGTTCCTTTTGCGAGTGAACTGGGTCAGAGGAGGTAAGCCAGGATATAGCTTTATGTCTACCTCTGGATCGGGCAGTTATGTGACAGACAGAGAATTCTATGTGGATGGAGGTAGTGAAGCGAATCCTAAGATAAAGGTATATGTAAAGGATGGCAATGGCTGTATAGCAGAGTTTGAGGTAATGGCTAAGAAAGCGTTAGTGAAGCCAACGCTTACCGCTACGCCAGTTACGTATGACTGTGGAGGTAATGGTAGCTTTACGGTAACGCCGACTACCCCAACGGGCAAGACCTATACCTATGAATATAGTTTAGATGGCGGAGCGCATCAGACACCGAATGTAGGAGATGGCATCCGTTATACAGGATTGGCAGGCAAGGCAGCGCCTTATGTGGTACGTGCTTTCTATAAAGAGCCAAGCACACATCCTATCAATGAGTTGTACAATGCCACCTTTGGTGATTTGGAACGATTGGATGATAGTGATGGAGCGCCAGTGGGTATAACTTCAGCCAAGGCTACAGGAGTTTTGGTAGCGGGTACCCATGTATTGACCAAGCAATTGCCAAGTAGTACGACATACCGCAGTGAAGCGGGTACGGGACGTTACTATGCGATACATGCAGCTCCGGGCAATGCTCAGTTGTATGTGAAAGACATAGAGAATGTAGTGAAGTTGCGCACCATGACGGTGAAGCTCAGATACATCAACTTAGGAAAGAACCACCTATCGGCCTCTAGTGTACCGCTTAAGGTAATCTTAGAGGTAGAGAACCCATCGGGAGGAGGAGCGACCCGCTTTGTTAAGACCTTACCAGCGGCGACACAGTCAGAGAGCTGGAAGGAAGGCGAGGTAACCTTTGATGAGCTTATAGGATTCAACCAGAAGGACAAGGTACGTTTGATCATAGAATCGATGGTGAACAATGCGGTAGTGGGCTTGGATAACATTAAGGTAACCCAACCTACGGAGACCTGCCAAGTAGGAGAGCCTATATCGGTACAGGTAGTTCCTAACCGAGGTTTCTCGGCTACGATCACACAGGTAACCCCACCTAATTGCCACGGAGGCAAAGGAAAGATCTATGTGAAGTTGAGCAATCCAAAGGCGGGTAATACGTATACCTACCAACTTTCAGGAGGAGCCTTTAGAACGACCCCATTGGTAGGCACTGATAAGTTAGAGATAGAAGCACCGGTAGGAGTTCATACCTTAAATATACGTATGATAGATACAGATGGTACGTATTGTCAGGTAGGCGCCAGTGGTAGTGCTACGATAGTGGATGTACCACAGATGGAGATAGAAGACTTTACGATCAATCCTAAGGGTTGTATAGCCCCTTATCTTACAGCGGGAGCTACTGTGAAGGTAATCAATGGACGAGCCCCATACACCTTGCAGGCGAAGAAGCCATCGGATCCAGACTTTGTGGATATAACAACTGCTGCGGATTGGACAGGCAATGTAGGGGAAGCCACAGGCTTGGTGGATAACATGAGTTACCGTTTTAGGGTAAAAGATAGCAAAGGCTGTTTGACTCCAGAGGTATCGTATTATGTACCAGCTAAGATAGGGGTAACCGCTAAGGCCAATGGTACGTTGTGCTTGTCACCAAGTGGTACAGGAACGATCTTGGTAGAGGTGCTTACAGGTAATGGAGGCTATGAGTTTGAGCTTGATGGAAGTGGTAACTGGTTAAGTGATCCGGCGAACCCCACTGAATATGAGTTTGATGGTTTGGCGCCAAGAGCGACTCCTTACAAGATACAGGTAAGAGACCGCTTAGGCTGTCAGTTAGCGGCGCCGATACAAATTACTATCAGTGATGCATTGGAAGTAGGACTTACCTCAGATAACCAATATAACTGTGATCCGAACCCTCAAGAGTTTGTAGAGATTGCAGTAAAAGGAGGTACGAAGATATCGGGAGGATATACAGTAGAGTGGAAGCGCGGAGGTCAAGCCTCTGATCCAACGGGATATAATCCGATGTCGGACACTGATGGAGGTAATGTAGTCTTTGGTACGCCTAATACAGGAGCAGTAACCAAGTATGGAGTTACGATAAAGACACAAGGGGTATATCACTTCCGTGTGACAGATGCTAGAGGCTGTGAGCAAATCACCTCAGAGGAAGTAGTGGCAGAGAACCCATCGTTTATAGCCTCACCAGGGCTTAAGGGCAGTGAGATCAACTGTGCGGGTTCATCAGATGGGGTAATAGGTGTGTTCAACGGCTCTGTATACCTACCTATAGAAACCGCGATAGATAGAACCAAAGGGGTAGCCCCTTATACGATAAAGATATACGAATCAGATGCATCAAGCACTAGGGGAAATGCGCTTGCAGCTGCTAAATGGAATGGTCAAGGACTTGCAAAAGGTTACTACTTAGTAGAGCTTTCAGATGCGAAGAATTGTAAGGCATACCAATTGGTAGAGGTGAGAGAGAAACCAGCTCCAACGCTTAGTGTTTCAGATAAGAAGGATGTTCGTTGTGAGAGTTCAGGTAGTAAGTTAGGGGAAGTGAGATTGACTTTCAGCACTACTTTGTCAAGCGACTACCGATTGGGCTTGTATACAAGTTTGGATGCTAATGGTAATCCAGTAGGTTTGGCGCAGATGCATCCAAGTGGAGGAACTGCCATAGCTAAGGAAGACATCCCTAATCAGACATCAGGAACGTTCTTATTTGAAGACCTCTTTGAGGGAGAATACTATCCAGCGGTAGTGAACCTCAGCACTGGTTGTGCGGTAGTGGGAGCGAAGATACGTATAGATGGTACTTCCTTGAAGGTAAAACATTTGGGACAGACCACAGTAGACTGTAATACGAATAAGGTAAAATTAGAGTTCAGAGAGGATGGAGCTGAAATAGATGAGGGTCAATTACAATTGGCTATTTATGATGCAGGACTTGCTCATGGTGCACAGCACTGGGTACCTACAACTTCCTATCAAGTATCTGGCACAGGAAACAATAAGAGAGTAACGGTAGAGATAAATGTACAGGCAGGTATAGATTATACAGTAATAGCCAATTACAGAGGTTGTATAACCAATATCAAACCAGAGAACCTACCTCAAGCGAACTCTCCATTTGTAGAGAACCGTAAGCCAAACCTTTGTGGAACGACATTGAATTTGGATTACACAGTAACAGGATTGACAGGAGCCACAGGTATAGTATGGGAACTCTATCCATACCCATTGGATATAGCTAATTTACCACTTACAAGCCGTATTATAGCCAGTGGAAATGCCTCAGTCACTGCAGGTAAGGCAGATATAGTTCATGGAGTAACCTCAGGTATACAAGAAGGTGAGCGTTATGTACTTTTGGTAAGACACAACAGCGCACACCCAACTAGGCCGAACTGTGTGATAGGCAGTAAGAACTTTGCGGTAAGCAAGTCAGCACAGCCACTAGCGATGGTAGATGTAGAACTTATCAAGAATGCCTCTTGTAATGCCTCAGCACAGGTACAGATCAAGGTGAAGGATGGTATTCCACCTTACCGTTATACAATCACCACATCAAATCAAGATCCAAGGATGAAGTGGGCAGAGGCAGAGGTGGTAACCACCAACAGCCGTGAGTTAGTATTGGATAAGACCTTTGAAACGACTGATAAGATGATAAAGGTAGTAACCCCATCAGCTCCAGGATCAGGTCAACAGAGATGGTATGTACATGTAAGAGATGCCAATGACTGTTATGTAAGCCAACAGGTGGATATCAAGGAAGATAAGACCCCACACATAGACAGTGTAGAGATAGAGAATTTGTGTGTACCAGGTACAGAATATACTGTATTAGTAAAAATGAGTCAGGTAGGTCGAGGCTTACACTATTATACGATAAAGCCTGCGGGAGGCGTAGAATCGGCTAAACAACCTTTACCGATTGTAGAAGAGAGCCCAGGGGTGTATGTAGGACGTATCTTTAAGGTATATGCAGATGCTTCAGCTCGTGAGATCAAGGTATATGACCAGAATGTATGTCCGTCAGACAATACCAAACAGCTTGTTTTCACAGGTAAGCCAACCTTTGACTTATCAGTAACTAAGCCTATCACCTGCCAAACAGGTAGTGCGGGCAATGGAGAGATAAAGGTAGAGAATATAGCCAATAGAGACTCATCACATAACTATGTTTACCGACTCTTAAGAGAGGTAACAGGAGGTGATGTAGTAGAGGTGAATGATACCCCATTGGCGACAGGAACCACTAACTTCACCTTACCGGTGAGTCAGGCAGGTAAGTATAGATTAGAGATTGTAGATGTGAAGTATCCAGACTGTCCATTCTCTCATACAGTTACCGTAAGAGAGAAGGTATTACCGATACTGCTCTTACAAACGTATGCTGATTCTAAGTGTTTCAATCCGACTGTAGAATTAGGAGACGTAGATGGCGGAGGTATGGCTACATTCTTAGCCTCACCAGAGACCCAGTTACCGATGAAGTTTACAGTGAAGGAAGCACGTTATGCGGATGATAATACACCGATCACTTTCCCTGCTGCCTCAATGACAAGCTATAGAGGAATAAGTGCAAGCAATACGAAGATAACGGTAGGCCCATCGGGTCGTAAAGTAACCATCAAGGGCTTGTACGGACATGTACGAGGTGTGATCTACACTATAGAGGTAGAAGGTGCCAATGCATGTAAGGCTACTACGGAAGTGAAGATAGGAGGCGTGAAGGAGATAAAGGTTGATATGACGCAATCTAAGGTTACACAATTCAAGTGTAGTGCAGACCAAGAGTTGGTAGCTAAGCTTGAGTTACCAGTTACAGCAGTAACGGGAGGTAGTGGTATGTATCGCTTTACCTTACTCAAGGGAACTACTCCAGTGACGGGTAATATAGACCTTTTAGAGCCTAAGTTCAGTATAGATGATGAAGCGGGAGGAGCTTATACCTTGCAGGTAGCAGATGCACAATATAGTTGTTCACCTAAGACCTTTGCCTTCCCAGCCGATAGAGCGATAGATCCATTTGTAAAAGTCACACAAGTGACCGCTACAGAGGCACAGGATATCACTTGTAATGCGGGAGAAAGTATAACTGTATCGGCTAATTTAGCGCCAGCGCCGACTAAGAATGTACGTATAAGCTTGTCGCTAAGAAATGTAGCGGATGGCTCTAATCAGAGTCAGATAGTTACAGCTCCAGCAGGAACTACTACTGTAAGTCATACCTTTACCAATGTACCTATGGGTAACTACTCCGTGGTAGCTACCAATGAGGAAACAGGTTGTGTGGTGTATGGAGAAGCGTATAAGGTACAAGATCCGAATACATTCTCCTTGACAGCGACCTTAGAGAAACCGGTGAAGTGTTATGGAGACAATACAGGACAGATCACCTTTACATTGGCCGACTTAGACTTGAGCAATAGTGGAGGTGTGGATCAGGCCACTCAAGGTTTTGTGGTGGATATCAAGGGTATCACAGATTCTAATTATACAGCACGCGTAACAGTAGCGGCAGGACAAGCTACGGTGAACTTCACTACATTGCCTTATGGAGCTTATACGGCAGAGGCTACCTCAACCAGTACAGGCTGTGTAACGAAGATACCGGCGAACTTTACCATACGTCAGGCAGACCAGCCAATAGCTGTAACAGCGAAGTTGAAGGTACCAGATGATTGTAGTGCCACAGGTAGTGGAGAGATATCGATAGAAGTTGTAGGAGGGGTAGTACCTTATAAGATTACCATGACAGGCGACAATGGCCATACGCAGGTAGCGCAAGAGGTATATAACCGTTGGCTCTTCACGGAGGTACCTGGAGCGAATGCACCAGGAGCGAAGTTTGACTTCCGAATAGAAGATGCTTGGGGTTGTGATCAGACCTTCCAACAGGTAGTGAAGGATGTAGTCAAGCCAGATCCGATAGACTATGACCCACCAGTGATACCGATGGTATCTTGTAAGGGAGTGGAAGACGCCTATTTGAAGATAGAGAATGCACGAGGAGGCGCTTATGACGATCCGACAGCTGCACAGCCTAAGACAACTTACTATTACGAGTTGTATCACTCAGAGCGAGGTGCGATACGTCCATTACAGACTAGCAATGAGTTCTTTAATTTGCCTGCGGGTAACTATACCTTGGTGGTAAGAGATCGTTGGAACTGTACAAAGGAACAACAATTTACCATAGCCAATCCACCAGAGGTGAAGGTAACAAAGGCAGATGCTTCGGCTCTAGTATGTTATGGAGATACAGGACATGTGAAGGTAAATGTAACGGGCGGAACGCCGACAGTACCTAAGGGATCACCATCGGGTACGCCAGCTCAGCTTATTTATAGCTTAGAATTGGTAGAGGCAGATACGGATGTGGTAGTGAAGACCTTCCCTGATGTAAGGACAAGTATGTTGCCATATACGATCAATGGACTCACCCCAGGGGTGAACTACCGTGTAAGAGCTAGTGATGGTAAGCAGTGTCCAGGAGCCTCAGACTTGTTCTCCTTGACGGCAGCACCGAACTTAGAGGTTAAGGCTGCTTATGAGGACACTTGTTCAGATAATGCTTATGATGGTAATATAGTGATCACCTTTGATGATGCTACGGTGGATTATGCTAAGATGCGTTACTCCTTCGATGGAGGCACTACGCGCCATGCCTTTACCACAGGTTCAAGTCAGGGAGCGCAGGTGAGAATCAACCGTAATCATGCCAGTGTAAAACCATCGTCTTTGCCACAGGTAATTAAGCTCTATTATAGTGATGCTTCCACCACATGTGAGGGAGAAACCAATCCGGTGGTAGTACCAGTGGTAGAGAAGTTAAGCTTGATTAAAGACCCATCCACTGTACCAGGACTTAATGAGTTAAGACTCTTAGGAAAGAATGGGGTACCGGATTATGTATTCTACTTCAATGGAGTACATAAGGGTAGTGAAAGCACTTATATAGTACGCGTACAAGACCCAGAGGGTGTGGATCCTAGTGATAATAAGCTTAAGAAGCGAATAGAGGCGAAGGTAGAGGATAGCAAGGGATGTACGGCTCAAGAAGTGTTCTATGTGGAATATTTGGATATAGATATACCACGCTTCTTTACTCCTAACGGAGATGGAGAGAATGACACTTGGACGCCACGTAATATCCAGCAGTATCCAAATATCCTCACTCAGATCTATGACCGTTATGGTCGCTTGCTCAAGGAACTCACCAATAGAGATACTTGGGATGGTACTTACAATGGTAAGGCACTACCAACGGGCGACTACTGGTATATCATCACCTTGGGTGAAGAAAATGACCAAAGAGAGTTCAAAGGACACTTTACACTATTTAGATAGAAAGAGTGATTAGTTCTTAGTGATTAGTTGTTAGTGGTTAGTGATTAGTACTAACCACTAGTAACTAACCACTAACAACTAAAAACTAACCACTGACAACTAAAAGAATTAAAAAAGGAATAATGAAAAAACTAGCGTTATACATATGTGTGCTATTTGGCATGCCGAGTGTGATTGGGCAAGAATTGCAGTTACCTGCGGGGAATCAGTACTTAGCCGACAGTGAATTTTTGATTATGCCCACTTATGCGGGTATAGGGAACAATGTACGAGTGCGCCTATCGGCTACCAGCCAATGGGTAGGTATTAAGGAGGCACCTGATTACCAGAGCTTATCGGGAGATATGCGATTGGGTAACCGCAGTGGATTGGGCTTGTCCTTGTATAACGACCGTAATGGCTACACCAAGCAGATGGGTGGTAAGTTCACTTTCTCTCACCACTTGACATTGGATAGTTATGACAGTCATTTTGTGTCGTTTGGTATCTCATATATAGTGAATTCTTTTCGTATAGACATAGACAAGTTCACCGATGCGGGACGTCCTATGGCGGATTTGGGGGTAACGGATAATCGTTCTACGATCAACCATAACTTTGAGGTGGGTGTACTCTACCGTTATAAGGGGATATTTGCGAGTCTTTCGGCCACTAATATCCTAAATAAGAGCAAGGAGATGTTTGATATCAAGGAGCCTACGAACTTAAGAAATTACAACCTTTATGCGGGTTATCGTTATAAGAAGAACCCTAGTAGCAACTGGGAGTTGGAACCTTCAGTTTTTGCACAATACTTAGAGGGGGATGGACGCTCTGTAACGGATTTGAATTTGAAGTTCCGTTGGTTTGATTATGAGGACTATTACTGGGCAGGAGCTACGGTTCGTCTTATCAATGATCAGGTGTTCAAGCCACTGAGTGTAGGGCCTATGTTAGGACTTAAGAAAGGCGTGTTTTACTTTGCTTATGGCTACGGTCTTAACCTGAACGCTATACGCTCCTATAACTCAGGTACCCACATGATTACCCTCGGTATAGACATGTTCCAAGGTATCGGTGGTTGTAACTGTACTGAAAGATAATAGCACTATTGTGATTACATTCCATAGCTTATATCAGTCAGCTCGCTTGCGCTCACTGCCGCTTTCCATGTCTGGGATTATACTAGGCTCAGCTATTGCTTATGGGCAAGGAGCTTTTCGCTGGGATATTTTTCTCTTAGCCTTGCTTACTACTGTGTTGTTCCAAGTGCTTTCTGACTATGCTAACGACTACGGAGATGCTCAAAAAGGAACAGACAATGAGCATCGTATAGGTCCCAAACGTGCTATACAAACGGGAGCTATGTCACTTGAGGAAATGAAGCGAGTGGTAGTGGTAACGGCTGTACTCTCGGCTATTTCAGCACTTGCACTCATTGTGCTCTCTTTTAGGGAGCAGTGGGGATTGGCGCTTATTTTTACCCTGTTGGGTGGTGCTGCTATTTTTGCAGCCATTCGTTATACAGTCGGCAAATCGGCTTATGGGTATAAGGGCTTAGGCGATGTGTTTGTATTCATCTTTTTTGGCTGGGTAAGTGTAATGGGATCTTATATGCTTTATACGCAGTGTTTTGACGCCCTTGTATTGCTTCCTGCTTCTGCTTGTGGCATGCTTAGTATGGGGGTTTTGAATCTCAATAATATGCGTGATATAGAGAACGATAAGCAGATGGGGAAGCATACTATTCCCGTAAAAATAGGCTTTTCTTTAGCCAAGTATTATCATTATTTGCTTATTATTGTAGCTATGTGTCTTATGATGCTCTATACAATACTCTCCTTTGAGTTTCGTTATAAGGCATTGTATATCATAGCTTTTGTGCCCTTGCTGTTTCATCTTTTTTATGTAAGAGCCGTGAAAGAACCTAAGGCTTTTGATTCCCAACTGAAGGTAGTCGCACTCTCTACTTTTCTGATGAGTGTTTTATTCTTTGTGGGAAAACTTATATAGAGACTAATGACACAGCGTATTAACTATTGACAATTAACAATTAATAATTATTATAAGTGGATTTTTTTAGAAAACATTTTACTAATATCCTTATGGGAGGGCTTGTATTGGTTGCTTTAGCCATGATACTTCCCTATTTTTTTGGACAAGGAAGTTCAGATAACCTTCCTCAACAAATCATTACACCAGAAGAAATAAAGGAATATGAACCTCCTTTTGAGCATGAAGGGAATCTTTCTTTCTACAAGGAAGATGGTACCCTTATCAAAACTTTTGAAATAGAGTTTGCTCGTACTGCACAGGAAACAGAATTGGGACTGATGTACCGAAAATCAATGAAAGAGAACCAAGGGATGCTCTTTGTCTTCCACGAGGAGAAACCACGTTCGTTCTGGATGCACAACACTTATATTCCTTTGGATATCATCTATTTGAATAAGGAAAAAGAAATCGTAAGTATTGCTAAGAATGCAGAGCCTCTTTCAGAGACTTCACGCCCTTCGGAAGGAGATGCCATGTATGTGCTGGAGATCAATGGAGGGCTATCCGATAAACTAGGACTTGCCAAGGGAGATCATATGACTTTTGAATCACTCATTGACTAATCCTTATGGAAGAACAAGTTATCTTAGTCAATGAAAGGGATGAGCCTATAGGGCTTATGGGGAAAATGGAAGCGCACGAGAAGGGACTCCTGCATCGAGCGTTTTCAGTTTTTATATTCAATTCCAAACAAGAAGTACTCCTGCAACAACGAGCCTCTTGCAAATACCATTCTCCCAATCTCTGGACAAACACCTGCTGTAGCCATCCTAGAGCAGGCGAGACGAATCTGCAAGCAGGGGAGAGACGCTTACAGGAGGAAATGGGGATGCAAGTTCCTCTTGAGGAGGTCTTTTCTTTTATATACAAAGCCCCTTTTGACAATGGGCTTACTGAGCATGAATATGACCATGTATTGGTGGGTTATAGTGATGCTCAACCTCAGATAAATCCTGAAGAAGTAGCTTCTTGGAAATGGCTTTCCTTAGAAGCTATCAAAGAGGATATTCTGCAGGCACCAGAGCAATATACAGCCTGGTTCAAGATTATCTTCGAAAAATTCTATCACTACCTTTTAGATAAGCAATGAAACTTCCAGTTCCACATATAGAGGATGTATCCTTAAAGCGAAAATATAGAATACAGGTAATATTTGCCTTTTTGGCTATGCTTTCTTGGTATCTTTTCCTGTATAGCAAAGATCTTTTGGGATACATGGAAGAAGATCTAGGAGAGAATTACCAAGAGGTGCTCATTATACTATTCCCATTTTACTATATAATATTTGCTTTCTTGATATTTCTCTGGTACTTGAAAATCCCAAGAGTCGTTAATTATCTTATCTTTGCCGCTTATCTGTTTGCGATACTTACCTATAATTTTTCTATTTTTACAGCGCCTATTCTCTTTTCTGTACTCCTATTTCTTCTTTATGATATGCTGTTACAGAAAGAAGTGATAGAGATACTCAAGCGGTCGCAAGTGGTATTCCTACTTTTTGGTTTGCTCTTCTTCTCAGCCGAAGAAATCATTTTCGGCATACCTTATTCTCTACAGCAAATGGAGGAAAGTTCTCTCCGCTTGCAATATTGGATTATAGGTACGGCTATTTTTACCTTTCTCCTATCTGTGATTCTTATTCTTGTTCGAATAAAAAAGGGTAAAAAATAAGGTGCTTATTTGAATAATTCCAAGTGAGCATCAGCAAGGCGAGGCATGGCACCATGTTGCTGGCATACATAAGCGGAAACCTCTACCGCTAATTGGTGGGAGGCTACTAGGCAGCGTCCATGAAGATGAGAAGCAATAAAGGCAGCAGTAAAGGAATCTCCAGCTCCTACCGTATCAGCAATGGTAATCTTTGGAGTAGGCAAGAAAGATTCTTCTTTGGGGGTTAATACCCAACTACCTTCGGTTCCCTTGGTAAGGATTAGAATATCAAGTTGGTATTTGCTAAGTAATTGCTTGCAAATCTCCTTTTCTGCGCCTTCCCATCCGAAGAGTTGCGCTATTTTTACTACTTCTTCGTCATTTATTTTGAGGATGTGGGCTTTTTCAAGCGAAAATTCAATAACTTCTTTAGTGTAATAATGGAGTCTTAGGTTAATGTCAAAGATTTTGAGACTATCCTTAGGCATAGCATCCAAAAAGGCATGAATAGTAGCGCGAGACACTTCATTGCGTTGTGCTAAAGAACCGAAACATACCACTTGTGTTTCTTTGGCAAGACTGGCCAAGGCAGGAGTAAAGGGGATATTGTCCCATGCCACTCCTTCGCAGATCTTGTATTGGGGAACGCCCCAGTTATCTACACTTACTTTGACTTCTCCTGTGGGAAAATCGGTGCTCTCGATTAAGTGGTTAAGTCCTTTTTGTTCTAAACTATCCAAAATTTCCTTGCCCAAGAGGTCTTTCCCTATGGCGCTTACAGCATAGCCATTGAACCCAAATTGGGAGATATGATAGGCAAAATTGGCAGGAGCTCCGCCTAGTATCTTTCTTTCAGGAAACACATCCCAGAGGATTTCTCCCAATCCTACGATAATATTTTTCATAATTGAATAAATTGAAGTGATTACTTAGTCATGTTTTACCTTATAAAGGGTGATATTATCTACGCTGATGGCTATATTTCCCCTCAAATCGAACTTTAATTGATTATAAGGTTCAGTAGGGAAGGCAATATTGGTCTGAGCTAATTCTCCTCCATTGACAAACACCTCAGTAGAAGCCTTGTCTACCCATATATGTATAGTATAGCTGTCCTTTTTGGTAAGAGGAGCTTTGATAAGAGGGGTAGCAAAGTTGCTGCTAAAGTCAGCGAGTCCGCTTTGGGTTCTGTCCACTATAAATGTCTTCTTATCAGTATCAAAGGTGTAAATGATTTTTTCTCCTTTGTTGTTTTGCAAAGTAAAATCAAATATTGAAAGTCCATTAGGTTTGATAGTAAAACTCAACACATAGCCATTGTTATAATAGTCGGGTCCTATATGTAAGGTATCTTCCGTGAGCTTGTCCATAATGATAGAAGCCCCATTTTTCTCATCTCCCACCTCTTTCACAGGGAAGCTAGCCACTACCATATACTCGCCATTATGGGCTAATCGGAGTTCTCTAGGGAGGGTCATTGCACTGCGGAAATTATGGGTAGGTACGACATTTCCATAATCCCAGTTATTCATCCAGCCAAGGAAGAGCCTACGTCCGTCACTTTCAGGGATATTACTCCAAGTAACTCCTGCATAGTTGTCACGACCGTAATCAATCCATAGTGGGTAGGGGAGTGGGTCAGGGGTAAAGGTGGTGCCGTCAAAATCACCTATAAAGTACTGGGTAGCATTTCCTCCATTAGGTCCACCAGGGTTGATGCTGACAAAGAGTACCCATTTGGTTTTTCCTTCATAGACAAGAGGGAAGAGGTCAGGACACTCCCATACGCCTGTATGGGCACCTATATTTTCTCCAAATTCGCTGAGTTTTTCCCATTGTTTGAGATTCTTGGAAGTATAGAAAGTGATAGTCTGGGAAGTAGCCAAGGACATAATCCATTTGTTCTGAGGAGCGTACCAAAATACCTTAGGATCTCGGAAGTCCTCAATACCAGGATTTGGGATTACAGGGTTGTGGGCATACTTGGTGAAGGTGCGCCCGTTGTCCAAGCTATAAGCGATGGATTGCGTTTGTTGCTGACCAGCCGAAGTGTAGAAGGCTACAATAGCCCCTTTGCCGAAGCCTGCGGTATTGTGCTTATCTACCACGGCACTACCAGAAAAGATAGCTCCTAATTCGTCGGGAGCAATCGCCACAGGTAGGTGTCTCCAGTGGATCATATCCTCACTTACGGCATGCCCCCAGTGCATATTGCCCCAACGTGCTCCATAGGGATTGTATTGGTAAAAGAGGTGATATTCTCCGTTGTGATATACCATGCCATTGGGATCGTTCATCCAACCATAGGGGGGCGTAAAGTGGTAATTGGGGCGATAAGTCTCTTGGTAGTTGTAGTCAAAAGTATCTGAAGGTTTTATCTGGTTGATACCTATATCACTTTTGGTAGCTTGCCCGAAGACAAGGCTGATTTTTTTGCCTTTGTAAGCCTCTACCGATAAGGGAAGCCAATATTGGATATGAGTTCTGGCAAGGCGGATATTCTGTGCAATTCCTATTTTCTCCCCATTGACTAGAAGTTGTACTGTGGTTTCTGGGGCATTATCTTCAATAGGGAGTAGTAGATATTTCTTGGAAATATCATAAGAGAGGGTATAGTTTTCCATGATGTTACTTTTGTATTGATTACTTTGTTCAATCGCATCTACAAGGATATGTCCCCAGCTACCACGCTGGTTATCCACGATGCGTAGGATGGCTTCTTGACCTTTGTAAGCCTTTACGTCCCAGCTCATTAGCTGTAAGGTTTCACTCTCTATAAGATTGTGAGTCTTATGGACGCTCTGTCCATTTACAAGGAGTTCTATATAGGTGTCTTGGGACATGCCCCCTCCTATAAGGAAATTGATATAATCTCGTTCTATACGGAAGGGCTTGCTGGTGAGCGTTCCACGAGAGTCATCCCCATTGTGGAAGCTATTGGCTAGGAATTTTCCTTTAAAAC
>ERZ773010.839-NODE-839-length-20526-cov-15.003371_pt1 | contig 20526 bp, 15 predicted proteins | sample MGYA00580842_ERZ773010 | MGnify/ENA primary metagenome ERZ773010 (study PRJEB29015, sample SAMEA2737982) | human oral metagenome | biome: human oral; feature: human-associated habitat; material: dental | place: China | collected 2107 ...
GAGGCGAAGGCATAGGCAGCCCGCTTGGAGAAGTGGTACTTCGGCTGCTGATAGTAGCGGTCAGAGACGAGGGTGATCCCTCGCTTGAGGTCTTGCTCAATCTGGGCATATACCTCCTCGACAGTCCCTCTCTTGTAGTCGACGAAGGCGTGCTTCTCGGGCTTGGTTAGATAGGGTATGCCCGGGCTAGAAGCAGAGCGCCCGTAGGGCTCTGCCCATATATTCACGAGCATGAAGTGCAGGTAAGCTCTCAGGAGAAAGGCTTCGCCATAGAGGGCACGTGTGCGCTCGTTCTTGGGGAAGGTCGAGAGGAGCTCCAGCACCTTATTAGCCTGGGCAATCCCTCGGTAGCACTCTCGCCAATAGCTCAGAGGAGTGTCTAGATCCTCTTGGTCGTAATCCTCCCAGAGGTACATGGATTCCCCTAGGCGGGACTGAATCCCATTGACTCGCTCCTCGACATTGTCGGTACGGGGTTCGAGGAAGGGGATGTAGCTGGCCGTGGGATAGGCTCCCGTGAGTAGCTCCTGTAGCTTATCCTCGGTGTCTATACTGATGTCTAGGGCTGCATCGGGGTTCTTATCAAGGTATCCCTGACAGCTACCGAGCAGGATAGCGAAGGAGACGAGTAGTAGTGATCGCTTTATCATCGTTGTCGTACGTACTTTGAAGTAGAAGGCTGACCCTTCTGGCGGTGAGCTTGTCACCGCTCGAGAGGCGCTAGTACTACCTCTGTGGAGTTTCTACTGCTACCTCTGAGGTATTTCTATTGGTGCCTCTGAGGTGTTGCTATTAGAAGTCCTAGGGGGTAGCTACTGCTGGGTCGATACCTCGGTCTTAGAATCCTATCTGTAGCGAGAGCGTGTACTGTCTAGGAGTTGGTAGAGATACCCCGCCGGCACGATAATATTCGGGGTCCTGCCCACGAAGACGCTTGTCGGAGTAGATGAGGAAGGGGTTCGTCAGGCTAAGCTGTAGTTTAGCTGACTGCAGACGAAGCTTCTTGGCAAAAGCCTCGGAGACCCGATAGCCCAGCGATACATGCTTCAGTCGCACGAAGCTCCCATCGGCTACTCGTAGCTGGGAGTAGTTGTAGGTGCTGTAGGCACGCTCAATATTCTCCCTCCCCACTGCATTTATTAGATCCTGCGAAGGGATAGTAGGGACGTCGGTATGCTGTTCGTCCCCAGGATTCATCCAACGATTGCGGTATTCTCCTGAGAAGACATTGAGGTCAGCGAAGGTGGGGTCAAAGGTGGGGTTGAGTCGGATCTTATTGCCCGCCTGTGCCGTGATGAAGAGGGAGAGATCCCACAGGCCGTAGCGCAGGGTGTTCGATAGCCCACCGATCACCTGAGGCTCGATAGGCCCGTGGTAGGTGAGGTAGCTCTTAGTGTACTGCGTGTCACTGAAGTCTGCACTGTAGACGTTGGCATCCTCAGTCTGATTGGTGGGGTAGAGTCCGAAGTCAAAGGTGGGGAGCCCGTGGCGATTCAGCCCTTGGAAGTTGTAGGAGAAGAGCGAGCCCTTAGGGTAGCCCACGAGATTGCCTCGCCCACGTCCAGCGACCATGTCTAGGGCATTGGGGGTATTGCGTAGTCTCGTGATCTTCTGGTTCATGAGGCTTAGGGTAAGGCTGCTGCTCCAGGAGAGCTCCTTCGTCTCTATGTTCGTCGTGCTGAGGGAGAGCTCGATCCCTTGGGTGCGCATATCCCCGAAGTTGGCATACTTGTAGTACTGCCCCCCGATGCCGGATGTACGGACCAGGTCGATGAGGTCAAAGGCATTGCGCTGGTAGAGATCTACTGTAGCCCGCACTCGGTCACTAGCCCAAGCAGTCTCGATGCCCAGGTTGAGCTCGTACATCTTCTCCCAGGTAAGGTCACGGTTCTCCAGATGGCGAATGCGCAGGGCATTCTCCCGATCCTGATAGCGACGAGGCGTGGTGGTACCGCCCTGATAGACCGAGTTAGCATTGACGGCTTCCTCATTCATCTTGGCGGTAAGCCCGTAGCTCATGCGTAGAGCTAGGCGGGAGAGGAGGGAGGAGGAATGGAAGAAGGCTTCTCGGTCGATGTTCCACTTTCCCCCGATATTCCACGTGGGGAGCCATTGGGTACGAGCGTTGCGCCCCGAGGCATTTGAGCCCTCTACGTTGATCAGGGCATTGAGGATATAGCGCCCGTCGTAGCCGTAGGTCGAGCTCGCAGAGAACGTCACTCCTCGGTCATAGCGCCTAGAGTAAGCGAAGTAATCCTCCCCCTCACGAAGGAGCTTACTGAATATGCGCGGGTCGGTATTGATCTGCCCGCCTCGATCGTACTGCAAGCCGTAGCCCGTGAAGGGTGTATGCGAGCGATCGGCATAGCGGATCTCAGTGAAGCCAAAGGCCTTGATATCATGTGCGCCTATACGGCGGTCATAGTCTAGAGCCAGACGCATGAGATAGCTCTTCAGGCTCGTCTCATCCTTTTTAAGTATCCCCCCATGAGGCAGGGCAACCTGAGGGAGTCGCTCGGGGTGCTCGGGGTCACGTAGCAGGTAGATGTTGGCCGAGGCGACCTCGGGTGTCTCCATGGCTCTGTAGGCTAGGACCTGGTTGGACTGCTCTGAGATCTCGTGGGTCATAGAGGTATAAGCCTGTCGGGTGGAGACGAGGGCACGGGCTTCGAGATGCGGGGATACCTTGTAGCTGGCTTCAGCTTGAGCCTTGAAGTCGAGCACCCCTATATCCATGTGATTGGAGCGGTATTCCTGATGGATGTTGAACGGGGCCCAGTTATTGCGGTACCGCTCAGAGGGTAGGAGTGTACGGCTCGTCCCCAGCGCATAGTTAAAGGGGTTGATATCAAAGTCTCTCTCGAAGGTCCCTAGCGTCGTATTCTTGCGCTGGGGTAGGGTGCCAGGCGCATTCTGTGAGCGGACGTTCCCCTGAGCAGAGAGTGTGACCTGTAGGCGATCCCCGAGGTAGAAGGTATTCTTGAGATTGGCGGTGATGCGCTGCACCCGATCTGCCACTGTCCAGCCTCCATCATAGAAGAAGCCGAGCGAAGCATAGGTGGCACTGCTACGCCCACCAGCACTGAAGCTCACGGTGTGACTCGTCGTAGGCGTCAGGCGGAAGAGCTCCTTGAACCAATCGGTATTAGCTCGCTCGTGCTCCTCGAGGAAGGCTCTACGTGCCTCTGGTGTGTTCTTCAGCTGATAAGTACCCGTCTCGGGGTTGTACTCCGAGAGTGCCTTATTAAGCAGATGGTATACCCCACCACGACGACCATAGAGACTGCTAGCGAGGCTGAAGTAGCCCTTCTGCCTCATCTCCTCGTAGATCCCCATCGTCTCCTGCGAGTTCAAGAGATCATACTGACTATAGCTTGGTCTTAGGCGCATAGAGTTCTCCGTGGAGTAGCTTACCCTCAGTGGCGTATCCCTACGTCCAGACTTAGTCGTCACGACGATCACCCCGTTGAGGGCTCGTGCTCCATATATAGAGGTAGCGGAAGCATCCTTCAGTACCTGTATGTCTTGTATATCGGAGGCGTTGAGGCCGGAGACGGCGGAACTGATCAGCGTCGCTGCGTCTCCCGACGCTAGCTGATCGAGGCTAAGGCGAACGAGGTCCTCGTAGACAGCCCCGTCGATTACCCACAGGGGCTGTACATTACCTAGTATGGATGCTCCACCTCGGATATTGATACGGGGTGCAGCGCCGAACGTACCGGAGATGCTCTGGATCGACAGGCCTGGTACACGCCCCTCGAGCATACGAGAGATGTCCTGTGTCCCCTCGAGGTGGATGTCTCGCATCTTCACCGATGAGGCCGCGCCGGTATAGACTCGGTTGCGGATCTTCTGATAGCCCGTCACCACGACATCCTCTATGAGCTTGTTATCCTCCTCAAGGGTGATGGTGAGCCGTGCGCTCTGGATCTTCACCTTCTTGGCTTGCATCCCTACGCTAGTAAGTAATAGGGTATCTCCTATACGGGCGGTGATGGAGAACCGCCCCAGGCTATCCGTGAGCGTACCCTGCGCTGTCCCTACAAGTCGTACGCTGGCGCCGATCACAGCTTCGCCACGGCTACTGCGTACGATCCCCGTGATCTGCCCGCCTTGCTGTGCAAGCGCTTCGAGGGGAAGGGCAAGGAGGAGCAGGAGGCAGAGGCGTATGATATGTCTAAATGATTGCTTCATGTCTTGCTAAGAGGCGTTAGAGGTTGATACGTACTCCGCCATAGATGCCGAAGGGGTGACCGGGTCGGAGGCCTGAGGGGTGGCGGGAGACGAGATATACCTTGTTCGCTAGGTTTACAGCGTTGAGGGTAAGGGTAAGGTGGCGGTTGAGGCGGGCCTTGAGCGATGCGTCTATGATCGTATGGCTAGGGATAAGGTGAGCCTTCGCGATACGTCCCTGCCCGGGGGCAGTGCGCATGTCTGAATTGTAGCGGACGCTGACGTTCGCCTCCAGCCACTTGTACTCTAGCCCGAGCTGGGCATTAGCGGCGTGTCGGAAGATGTAGGGTAGTTCGTCCCCAGCGAAGACTTCGCCCCAAGCAGAGGAGTAGAATTCGTTCTTCATCTCGGTATCGGTCAAGGTATAGCTGACTTGCAGGGGGAGGCGTACTTCCCAGCTCTTGGGCAAGGGTTGCCAAGAGGCTAAGAACTCGAAGCCCTGTACACGTGCTGCTCCGACGGTGAATTGGTCGAGCGTCCCCTGTCCGCCTGCTGCAGCGAGGTCACTGCCAAGCATGTTGGAGTAGTCATTGTAGTAGCCGATCGCCTCTACCTTCAGCGCCTCTGTCGTGAGGCGTATCCCGGCCTCAAGGTTGATGCTCTTCTCGGGCTTCTGCTTGTAGTAGGTCATGACGCTCGGGGGGGCGAAGCCCTGATGAATGCCAGCGAATATAGAGAGGGGACGAAGGATGCGGTAGTTGATCCCAAGGCTAGGAAGGAGGGCGGTAGCGTGGTTGCTTCCCTCGATGCGTAGGTGGCCGGTGCGTCTTGGGTCTTGGGTCGTGTAGTCTCGCTTGTACAGCTCTACGTCTTCTAGTCGAAGGCCGGCTGTGATGGTCCAGCCAGCCCGTGACCACTTCCCAAGGAGGTAGGAAGCGAAGGCGTGGGCTGTCGTGATGCGGTTGCTCTGCGAGCCAGGTTGTCCTGCACGGAAGAGGCTCATCTTCCCGCCCACGATGGAGTAGCTATCGTCGTGCTGGAAGCGGTCTTCTAGGTCGGCATGGTAGCGGGCGCCGGCCTCAAGAAGGAGGTAGCTCTCTAGGAAGGGCAGGCGGTACTCTACCTTCGTCTGTATCCCTCGAGAATGGTAGGAGCGCTGGTTGGCCCGAAGCATAAGCGCTTCGCCTAAGCGGTCCGTGGCGCCGGTGAGTACGTCGAGGTAGCGGGCATTGGTCTCGGGGTCGGCGAGGATCTCTTCGATGCTGCGCTTCTCGCCCTTCTGGTCTCCGATGCGCACGTCGCTGAGCTTATACCAATTGCGCCAGAAGTAATTGTAGTAGGCGCTCGTCGTCACCTTCAGCCGGCTAGAGAAGTCGATGAAGTGGGTGAGCGCCGTCTGTGCGTGGCGGGTACTAAGCTGGTCCATCTGGGCGCCCCGGTAGCGATAATAGGGGCGGGAGGCGAAGTCTTGTTCGCTCAGGCCGACATAGCTCTCGTCGGAGACTTCGTCGGAGAAGCCGAGCTTTAGTTCTAGGGCTTGGCGGGTCTCTGCCTCTTCGTCGCTATGAAGGCGGATCTTCCCTACGACGTCGTTTCGATAGAAGCCCGTTCGCTCGTTGGGCTCGTCCTTCTTGAATCCCTTGGATTGGTAGCGAAGGTATTCGACGAGGTAGCCAATATGCTTGTGGTCGTTGCCTAGATGGGCGTAGCTATTGAAGGTGCCGAAGCTCCCGTAGGAGGTGCGGAGCCCAGCCTGGAAGCGCTTGGGGATGGGCGTCGATACCATGTTCACGGCTCCCCCGGTGGTGAAGGGGCCGTACTGCACTTGGCTACTGCCCTTGAGCACCTCGATAGCGTACATGCGGGCGACGTTGGGGAAGTAGTAGGCGGCAGGGGCAGCGTAAGGGGCGGGGGCAGCGAGGATCCCGTCTTCCATCAGGGAGATACGTTCGCTTCGTTCGGCCTTCGTCCCTCGCAGGCTGATGTTGGGGCGCAGGCCGTAGCCGTCTTCTTCGTAGATGTTCACGCCTGGCACGGCTCGGAGCATTCGGCTGATATCGGTGTAGCCGAACTTGATCAATTCCTTTGGCGAAAGGTAGTAAGCCGAACCGGTACGGTTGCGCGCTTCGAACTTGCTCCCGAGCATCTGCCGTGCGTATACCACGACTTCGTCAAGGCGTCGCACAGAGTCCCGTACTTCCCCCAGGCTATCTGTCGGGGATACTTGCGCATTCGCCCCTAGGCTCGCCGAGCCAAGGCACAGAGTGATGGCTAGTCGTCTAGCTGTATGGTGCATATCTATCAGTAAGTATTGTCGCTTGTGTTCTTGAGGCGCACGCAGGGCTCCGACTGTCTGGTGCAGATCAAGGGCTACGTGTCCGATGGGGCAGGAAGAGGATCCTCCCACCAATCTAAGCAATCACGGGCGCAAAGGTAGAGCATCTAGCCCCCTCGTGAAATACCTAGAAATGGGGGTTTTTCTCTCCCGAAGCGCCTCCGATCTACCTTCTTTTGGAGCTTCCGTGTCTATTCTCTCGGGTGGAAGGGCCTCGTTTTTCGGGTGGCAAAAAAGTCCTTTCCGCAAGGCGAAAAATTTCTGTGCGCACGAAAATAAATTTCCGCATATGCGAAAATATTTTTTCGTATATGCGGAAATAAATTTTCTTATATACGGAAATTTTCTTCCTTCCGCACGGAAGTTTTTCGCCCTTCGGAAGGAGGTGTTTTTCCTTCCGAAGAGCGCCCTTTTTCCCTTCGAAGGAAAAGACGTTTTCCCGCCTCAGGAAATTGATTTTCCTCCGAAGAAAAAATCCCCTCCGTTCGAAGGGAAAAAGCCTTGCGTTCGAAGGGAAAAGAAGTGCCGTGCGGAGGGCGATTTTTTTTCGCACGTACGGAAATAAATTTTCTTACGTACGAAAATATTTTTTCTTACGTGCGAAAAATAATTTTCTTACGTACGGAAATTTTGGCCCTTCGCCGAGCGTCCTTTTTGCCCCCGCTGAAGCCTTCCTCGAGCCTTCGTAAGAGCGGGCTGGAGAAGGGGCGCTCCGAAGGGCGGAAGAGCGCTTGGCGAAAAGCCTTCGAGGCCATCGGCAGATATTGCCTTAGATGCCGTATCTTTGCATTCCACAAGAGCTTGGGTGGCCCTGTCCGACCTCCTTCGGGGAGCGCCCCTTGCCAATCAAAGACAACGATGCTGAAATTCGATATCCATAAGACTTGTACGAAGACCGCTGCACGTGCCGGACGCATAGAGACCGACCACGGAGAGATCCTCACGCCTATCTTCATGCCCGTCGGGACGGTGGGCTCCGTCAAGGCTGTCCACATGCCCGAGCTACGTGACGATATCCGTGCGCAGATCATCCTGGGGAATACCTATCACCTCTACTTGCGCCCCGGCCTCGACACGCTCTACAAGGCGGGAGGCTTGCACCGCTTCAATAGCTGGGACGGCTCCATCCTCACCGACAGCGGTGGCTACCAAGTCTTCAGCCTGGCGCACCGACGTAAGATCACGGACGAAGGCGTGACCTTCCGCTCCCATATCGACGGGTCGAAGCACCTCTTCACCCCCGAGCGAGTCATGGACATCGAGCGAATCATCGGCGCGGACATCATCATGGCCTTCGACGAATGTTGCCCCGGCGACGCCGACTTCCACTATGCGAAGAAGTCGCTGGCGCTGACCGAAAGTTGGCTCCGTCGCTGTGTCAATCGCATCAACGAGACCGACCCGCACTACGGCTATCACCAGAGCCTTTTCCCCATCGTGCAGGGATGCGTCTACCCCGAGCTACGTACTCGGGCGGCCGAATTCGTCGCCTCGCTTGGCGCCGAAGGGAATGCCATCGGAGGTCTGGCCGTCGGCGAACCTACGGAGAAGATGTACGAGATGGTCGAACTCACCAACAGCATCCTGCCCAAGGACAAACCCCGCTACCTGATGGGCGTCGGCACGCCGATCAACCTGCTGGAGAACATCGCCCGAGGCGTCGATATGTTCGACTGCATCATGCCCACCCGCAACGGGCGCAACGGCCAGCTCTTCACCAGCTACGGCACGATCAATATCCGCAACGCCAAGTGGGCGCAGGAGTTCAGCCCGATCGACCCCGAGGGCACGTCCTTCGTCGACCAGCAGTACAGCCTAGCTTACCTGCACCATCTCATCAAAGCCGACGAGATCTTAGGTCTTCAGATCGCTTCGATCCACAATCTGGCCTTCTACCTGCGCCTTGTCCGCCAGGCTCGTGAGCATATCCTCCAGGGAGACTTCTCCGAATGGAAGGACAAGATGGTGCGCCAGCTCGACAACCGCCTCTAAAGCTCCACGCCCTGCATTCGCTATGAGTACCACTCCCCACTCCGACGAAGAGCTCCAGCAAAAGCCCCTCACCGAGCAGACCGAAGAGTTCGCCGAGCCCGAGCTTCCTAGCTCTGAAGGTGAAGGCCCTGCTCTCGAGCCCGAGCCGAAGAAGCCGTACCGCCCTTGGCTTGGGCGGGTGGATAGGTACATCATGCGTACCTTCCTGACGACCTTCCTCTTCTCCATCGGCTTGATCCTAGCCGTGGCGGTGGTCTTCGACGTCAATGACAAGATCACCGACTTCCTCAAGCCCGAGGTGCCCCTTTCGGCGATCTTCTTCGAGTATTATCTCAACTTCATCCCTTACTACGCTAATCTCTTCAGCCCGCTCTTCGTCTTCATCTCGGTGATCTTCTTCACCTCGACGATGGCTGGCAATTCGGAGATTATCGCCATGCTCGCTAGCGGGATGAGCTTCCGCCGTCTGCTGCGCCCGTACATGGTCACGGCGCTGATCATCGCTTCCTTCACTTACGTGCTCAATGGCTTTGTGATCCCCGCCGGCAACCGCGTGCGCCTCGACTTCGAACAGAAATACCTCAAGAGCAAGACCGAGAGCTACACCTCGAACATACAGATAGCCATCGCCAAGGATACCTATCTCTATATACGCGACTACGAGAGTCTCTCCCGGGTAGCGACGTCACTGGCGGTGGACCAATTCAAAGGGCACAGCCTCGTCTCACGGATGACTTCGGACGAAGCGGTATATGATACCCTCGATAGATGGCATCTCAAGGACTTCCACATCCGTCGCTTCGAAGGCCTGAAGGCCACTGACACCGTCGGCTATGACCTAGATACGAACCTGCGCATCCGCCCCTCGGACTTCCTGGTCAATGAGAAGGACGTGGCGAAGATGCGTAATGACCAGCTCAGTCGCTATATCGACCGACAGCGAGAGCGAGGAGCGAGTAATACCCGTCTCTTCCAGACCGAGCTACATAATAGATATGCGGCGATCTTCTCCGCCTTTATCCTGACCTTCATAGGCGCTGTCCTCTCGGCGAAGAAAGTGAAGAACGGGCTCGGCATCAATCTAGTCATCGGCTTCTCACTATGTCTGGCGTACATCCTAGCGACTTCGCTGACGGCGCAGATCTCTAATGTCGGGCTCATGGCACCGTGGATCGCCGCTTGGCTACCGAATGTCGCCTTCGTCCTAGCGGCTCTCTTCCTCTGGCGCAAGGCTCCCCAATAACACGATATCCCGTATATGAAAGAAAAGATACAGCGAGCCGTCTCCATTCAGAACCGTCGTGCTCGCTTCGACTACGAGCTCCTCGATACCTATACTGCGGGGATGGTCCTCGTCGGGACTGAAATCAAGTCCCTGCGCTTAGGTAAAGCCAGCCTAGTGGACGCCTTCTGCTACTTCCACAACGGCGAACTTTGGCTCAAGGGGGCTAATATCAGCGAGTACTTCTATGGCTCGTACAATAATCATGCAGCACGCCGAGACCGCAAGCTCCTGCTTAGTCGCAAGGAACTTCGTAAACTCGAGGGCTACGTCCAGAGCCCAGGTGTCACCATCGTGCCCGTCAAGATCTTCATCAATGACCGTGGGCTGGCGAAGATCGTCATAGCCCCAGCCCGAGGGAAGAAGGTCTACGACAAGCGCGCTACGATGCGTGAGCGAGACGATCGCAGGGAAATGGACCGGGCTATGAAGCGCTAACCAAAGACCATCCATGCAGACCATCTACGACTTCATCGCTCAGACCCCTTCGGGTGAGCCGGTGCGCCTCTCTCAGTATCGGGGCAAAGTCCTCCTCATCGTCAATACCGCCAGCAAATGTGGCCTGACACCTCAGTTCGCAGGCCTCGAGAAGCTCTACGAGCAGTACTGTGATGCGGGGCTCGTGATCCTAGGCTTCCCCTGCGGACAGTTCCTAGGTCAGGAGCTGAAGACGGGACTCGAGGCTTCGCAGTTCTGTACACGCAGCTACGGAGTGACCTTCCCCATGATGAAGAAGATCTCTGTCAACGGCCGAGACTGCGACCCAATCTTCACCTTCCTCAAGCGTAGCGCCCCCGGCGTGCTGGGTAATTGGATCAAGTGGAACTTTACAAAGTTCCTCATCTCTCGTGATGGTCAGGAGATACTTCGCTTTGCTCCAATAACTCGCCCCGAAGCACTCGAGCCCGCCATCAAGCGCTTCCTCGCTGCTCCACAAGATCTCTAGTGGGCGGTCTCCCTCTAGTTTTTGCTAACTTAGATGCACCGAGCTCCCTCTTCCTCCGTAAGGAGAGAGCAAGGAGATGCTCATCACAGAACCCATAGATAGAATTAACGATGATGGATAAACGCACAATCCCCAGCTCGGAGCTGATCATCAACGGCGATGGCTCCGTCTTCCACCTTCATCTTCGCCCTGAGCAACTCGCCGATCGCGTCTTCCTCGTGGGCGATCCAGCACGAGTCGATATGGTCGCTTCCCGCTTTGAGTCGATCGAATGCAATGTGTCGAGCCGAGAGTTCCACACGATCACAGGGACGTATCATGGTAAGCGCATCAGCGTCGTCAGCCATGGGATCGGGACGGACAATATCGACATTGTCCTCAATGAACTAGATGCGCTGGCGAATATCGACTTTGAGACCCGCCAGGAGAAGGAGAACTTCCGTCAGCTTACCCTTGTACGTGTCGGTACCTCCGGTGGCTTGCAGGACGAGACACCTATTGGCACGTACGTCGCTGCAGAGCATTCGGTGGGCTTCGACGGCGTGATCTACTTCTACGCAGGTACAGAGCGCATCCGTAATAAGGCGTTTGAGAAAGCTCTCCTCAAGCAACTCGACTGGAAGGTAGAAGGTCTTCGCCCCTACGTCGTACCTGCTTCGCCCGAACTTATCCAGCAAATCTGCCAGGATGATATCCTCCGCGGCAATACGATTGCGGCTAATGGCTTCTACGGTCCTCAGGGAAGACAGCTCCGCCTACCGCTACAAGACCCCGAGCTGAATAAGAAAATCCAGGCCTTTGCCTTCGAAGGATGCCGTCTGACTAACTATGAGATGGAGAGCTCTTCGCTAGCAGGTCTGGCTGCCCTCATGGGTCATCGTGCCATGACTGTATGCTGTATCATCGCTGGGCGTAAGGCACAGAACATGAATACAGACTATAAGGGGAGCATCGAAGGACTGATCGACCTCGTCCTAGATCGTATCTAGCTCGGCAAGTCCTACCGATGGAGACCCTGTCGCTTCGAGCGATTTGCTTCGTATTTATAGGAGGAGGCTTAGGTAGCCTCCTCCGCTATTTCACGGGATGGGGTGTAGCTCACCTGCTGGGTCATGCTACAGCCTGGGCTACTTGGGGGATCAACGCTCTGGGTTCGCTCGTGATCGGCTACCTCATCGGCCTCTCCGCCCGTGAAGTTGGCCTGAATGACGACTACCGCTATCTGCTCATCATCGGGCTCTGTGGCGGATTCACGACCTTCTCTACCTTCTCGGCCGACCTGCTTCACTATTTGCGGAGCGGAGCCTATCTACAAGCTGGAGGCTATCTACTGCTTAGTATCATCTCGGCTCTTCTGCTGGTCTACCTAGGATTCCGATGGGGACGCTCGTAGGTCGCTTATAGTCCCGAACCCCATATACTGCGAAGGCTCCAGACTGTTTTCCTCATGTGAGGGCACAGTCTGGAGCCTTTGCTATTGGGTATCAGGACAAGGCTAGAGGCGGTAGCTGATATTCCCCGAGAGCCAGAAGCCAGGCTGAGGTACACCTGCGATATCGGAGTACTGCGTATCGGTCAGGTTGTTCATCTCTAGGCCGACACGTAGGTGCTGATTGACTAGATAGTCGACCTTCAGATCAAGAGTAGCGAAGGGTGAGGGCTGGTTGACTCGGTCTTGATAGCGAAGAGCCCAGAGCGCTTCTACACGCTTCGATAGCTGATGTGAGAGCTGAGTGGTGAACTTGTGGCGGAGATAGTTCAGCGCATACTTAGATACGGCGACTCCAGGTGCATGATGTCGCTGCGTCATGTACAGGTAATCGAGGCTGAGTTTACTACCATCTCCGAGCAGAGGTAGGTATTGGCCGAGTCGAAGTGTCAGGCCAGCTTCGATCCCTTGGTTCGTCAGCTCAGAGATATTGTGCGAGGTGAAGAGCGTCTCTGTGGGAGCGAACTTCACCCAGTCCAGTAGATTGCTCCCCTTCATCAAGAAGTAAGAGAGGTGCGCCTGTAGCTGTGAGGTCTGGTACTTGATGATAGCCTCGAAGGAGTGAGCGTATTCGGGCTGGATGTTTTCACCGTGCTTGTGGTTGGGATCAGAGTACCAGAGGTCGTTGAATGTAGGTAGGCGCATCGATCTGCTCCAGGTGGCGACGAAGCTCCATCGGTCAAGTGGGTGGTAGTTGACACTCACCGAGGGGAGGAAGTCGTACTTATCCTTCAGGAGCGAATTGTGATTGAGCAGGGCACCAGCCGAGATGAGCCACTTGTCTAGCTTCACGGTGTGCTCGAGACTCAGGTTGGTATTGAATCGACTGGCGTGCTTGGTGTAGTAGCTCTCGGGCTTGGAGCGAGGCATCCCCAGCTTATTCCCTACGACTTCTTCGAAGCGGAGTTCGCCGGCTAGCGTTGTCGTACCGAGGGTGGAGCTGTAGTTCATGATCAGCCCAGCACCATAGTTATTCACGATATGATGATTCTGCCCGACGGTCGAGCCTTTGATCAAGTCGAAGCGATCGAACTCGTGGTCCCAATAGAGTGTAGGGAGGAAGCGTAGGTGTGATGAGCCAAGGTCGCCACGTAGTGAAGCGGCAGCACGGCGAGTGTGTTCGTACTGGTTAGGATACTTGGGGGAATAGAAGCTATTTGCGCCAAACTGCTTGTCACTATAGCCTAGCTGTAGATCCATCTTATTTGCCTCCGAGAGCATTAGACGGGACTGCCAGAGCGCATTGTAGATCTCGTAGTCGGTATTTGACCGATAGCCAGCGCTGGATCGACGGCTGAGGGAGAGGCTATTCTGGGTCTTCCCGAGGGCAAGTGCCCCACGAAGTTCGGCTCCTGTGAGGCGATGCATCCCTGCAGATACCTTGGCGTAGAGCGACTTCTCAGCCTCGTGCTTGGTGATGATATTGATAGCGCCGGAGAAGGCTCCCGTCCCGTAGATCAGCGCTGAAGGACCACGGAGGATCTCGATACGCTCGATGTCGGAGAGATTGATCGGGAAGTCGAAGCTCAGGTGCCCTGTCTTGCTACTGCTGATATTGATGCCGTTGAGCAGGATGATCGTCTGGTCGTGCGAACCACCACGTATCGAGATATCCGCTTGCACGCCCTGAGCTCCACGCTGGGCGACATCGATCCCGGCGACATAGGTCAGTAGCTCCTGGATACTTCGGGCAGGAGTTTGTGCAATCTCTTTGGCGGAGATGACAGTGACGAGACGTGTGGCCTCGCTCAGCGGAGTAGCTACCTTTGAAGCGGTCACAGTGACCTGATCGATCTCCTTCTCAGGCTCACCCTCGATAGCTTGGGGAGCGGAGGCAGATACATTCTGTGCGCTCGCCGTCGAGACGTAAGCGCAGGCCAGTGCGAGGCTAGAGAGCGTACCGATATTGATGACTCGGTGCATGGTGTTGAAGGCTCCGTAGCTTTTGCGTGTCATACGCCGGAAGCGAAGGACGGAGCGAGAGAGCAAGTTTTGTTGCTGCATCTGTAGGTGAATGATTGATTATACGTGTGATTGATTATACGAGTACTTCCTTCTTCTCGGGATCACGCAGGAGCCACAGCCCGAGGAAGGTGAAGAGCCCATTGAAGAGCAGGATCTCATAGCCGACCTTATAGCCCCAGATGGTCTCGAGAGCGAGCGAGACGCCATAGCTCACGAAGGGTGAGAGTAGGCACAGATACGGGGTGAGATGATCACGTACGCCCCGCCGAGTGAATAGCCCGAAGGCGTAGAGTCCTAGCAGAGGCCCGTAGGTATAGGAGACAGCGGTGAAGATCGTATTGAGTAGCGAACTCTGCTGTATACTGCCGATGAAGAGCACCATCAGGGCAAAGGCAGCGCACATCCCTAGATGGATCCACCAGCGTTTACGTTGACTCGTCTCGTCCCCTTCGAGCTTCATCCCGAGGAGATCAGTACAGACCGAGGTCGTCAGGCTGGTCAGAGCGGAGTCAGCATTGGAGAAGGAGGCGGCCGTGATCCCCAGGGTGAAGAAGATCAGCACCCACGAACCTAAGTAGCCAGAGGCTAGGAAGGGCAGGATATCATCCCCTCGCTCGGGGAGTGTCAGCCCATGAGCTTCTCCATAGTGGAGAAGTAGGATCCCGAGTACGAGGAAGAGGAGGTTGAGTGGCAGGAATCCGAAGCCATAGGTCAGCATATTCGTCCTAGCCTCTCGTAGGGTACGACAGGTGAGATTCTTCTGCATCATGTTCTGATCCAGCCCAGTCATCACGATGACGATGAAGGTACCGCTGACTATCTGCTTCCAGAAGTAGAGGGGACTTGTCCAGTCATCGAAGACGAAGATACGGCTATGTGGATCTTGGCGTACGAGACGTACGATACCCGGTACGTCTAGGCCGAGCTCCGTAGATACCACATAGATGATCAGGATAAGGGCAAGGACAAGGCATGCCGTCTGAAGGACGTCCGTCCAGATGATGGTGCCCATCCCGCCACGCTGAGTATATAGCCAGATGATCACTACCACCGAGATGACGGTCACTGGGTAGGGGACTCCCAGTGGTGCGAAGACCAGCTGCTGTAGGATCAGTGTGATGAGGAAGAGCTTCGCCGCAGCGCCGAAGAGCTTTGATACTAAGAAGAAGAGCGCTCCCGTGCGGTAGCTGTGCCGACCGAAGCGCTGCTCGAGGTAGGTATAGATAGATACGAGCTGCAGTCGGTAGTAAAGGGGAAGGAGGACATAGGCGATGACGATGTAGCCTACGAAGAAGCCCATGACGAGCTGTAGGTAGGTCATGTCCATCCCTCGTACCATCCCAGGGACGGATACGAAAGTAACCCCCGAGATCGAGTCGCCAAGCATACCGATAGCGACGATCCACCAGGGTGTAGTACGCCCTGCGAGGAAGAAGTCTGCATTACTTCCCTCCCGACGTGTCAGCCGAGTGATCAGGAAGAGGAAGAGCAGATAGAGAACGAATGTGAGTAGTACGCCCTGTGCCATAGTGAAGCGATCGGCTCTATTGCCTAGTGGCTATAGTGAACTTCCCAGTCCTCCTGGCTCGTGACCTTGCCACACTCCTGGATCATCTGCATATCCTCCTCGGCTTGGCGACCGATCGTCGTCAGGAGATCGCCTGTGATGGCGGCATTGATCCCTACATAGATCGCCCTGCGCTGTGTCTCGGCAGAGAGCTGAGCACGGCCACCCGAGAAGCGGAGATAAGCCTTGGGGTTGACGAATCGGAAGACAGCGATAGCTGAGAGTATCTCATCTTCGCTCAGTGGTGTCGATGTACCGAGGGGCGTCCCTTCGATAGGCTGGAGGATGTTTATCGGGATACTGTAGCTCCCGAGACGCTTGACATAGAAGGCTAGTTCGACCCGCTGGCGTAGACTTTCGCCCATACCGATGATGCCACCACAGCAGATGCGCATGCCGACACGTCGTGCTGCCTCGAGGGTAGCTTCTTTATCCTCTTGGGTATGTGTTGTGCAGAGCTCACGGAAGTAGCTTGGAGCGGTCTCCATATTACAGTGGTAGGTAGTGACTCCACTGTCGAAGAGCTTCTGAAGTTGGGGCTCGGAGAGCAGGCCTAGCGAAGCACAACACTTGAGATCGGGGTTAGCTCGCTTGATGGCACGGTAGCTGACGGACATCATATCGATCTCTCTGTCGGTCTGTCTACGGCCACTTGCCACGAGGGAGAAGCGTCCGATGCCCTGCTTATGATTGTAGGTAGCTTGAGCTACACAAGCACTCGGGCTAACTACTGCATAGCGCTCCGCTGAGGTGGCATAGTGAGCACTCTGGGCGCACCACTTACAGTCCTCTGGGCAATTACCACTCTTGGCGTTGATGATCGAGCAGGTATCGAAGGCATTGCCCATGAAGTGCTCGGTGATCTCGTGTGCTGCCTGGTAGAGTTCCTCCTTATTCGGGGAGGAGAGCAAAGCAAGCGCCTCGTCTTCGGTGATCTCACCTCCGGAGAGGATACGTGCTTTGATGTCTTGGATCATAGTTGTCTGTGGGTGATAAATCGGGTGGGTACATAAAGAAGCGTTGCCTCATCACCCCGTGCTCTTAGGTAGAGCAGGGTGATGAGGCAACGCTTTAAGTAGTGGTATGCTTGGTGCTACCGAGGTCGCTACCAGCTTCGCCGGTGCTTAGTGACAGCGAAGGGCTTTGTCCTAGAGTCACAAGACCGAGCAAGCGAGCGCTCTCAAGCGCTTCCTCCTGTAGCTCCTCTTGCTCCTCTGTGCGGAGAAGACCAAGCGTAGATATACGGACTGTGAGCGAAGTGCTCTTACCTGCCAGGCGCTCCAGTACGTTGAGTGCTAGATGCCCGATCGTGACACACTGACCTAGACTACGGAAGACGGCTGCTCGACTCCGTGTCCAGCGACGGAAGCAGAGCCTGCTAGCTGTCTGTAGTGATGTAGTCTCGGGGCGCATCGCAGTCCTTAGTCGTGTATGCTAGTGATCAGTGGTAGCTCTTACTTAGCGACACGCTCCAGCCACTTGACCATGGCAAGCATCGTGATCATCGAGGCAGCACAAGCTCCGACGAAGACCAGCCAGCAAGCCCAGAGAGGTACACTCGTGTAGAGGACACCACCGATGAAGAGGAGGGAGTTCCCTAGAGCCGTAGCTGCTAGCCAAGCACCCTGCATGACTCCCTGGAGATGAGGAGGAGCGACCTTAGATACGAAGGAGAGGCCTAGAGGTGAGATGAAGAGCTCTGCCATCGTGAGGATGAAGTACATCCCTACCATGACCCAAGGAGTGAGTAGCATGTCGTGCTTAGCTGCTTCGCTCATCGACCCGAGGGTGCTCTGTTCGGGCAGACCGAGTGAGCATACCATGAGGAAGACATAGGCCAGAGCTGCGATACCCATCCCGATAGCGATCTTGCGTGGAGCAGAGGGTTCCTTGCCCTTAGCACGTAGACGGCCGAAGACATACATCACGACGGGGGTGAGGAAGACCACGATCATGGGGTTCACCGACTGGAAGATCTCAGCACCCTTGATCTGCGTGAAGCCTAGGTCGATCTTGATGACGCTTAGGTCTACATAGTCACGAGCGAAGTAGGTCAGTGAGTAACCATTCTGGTGGAAGGACATCCAGAAGAAGATGACGACACCGAAGACGGCGAAGAGCGCATAGATACGCTGCTTGATTTCGGCTGCGCTCATCTGTACTTCTTCCTTGCCTGCAGTAGCACCATTGGCTGCGACTTCCTTCTTGCTTGGATCGGGGAACTTCTTCTGGTTAGCGAGGAAGATCACCATCGATACGCAGATCATCACTACGGCAGCGATGAAGGCGTAGTGGAAGCCACGGCTGAAGACTTCGAGGTACTGATTGACGAAGTCGTTCAGGCTAGCGAAGGTCTGACCACCGGATACCTTACCCATGAGGCTCTGTAGGTTCTCAAGCGCCTGCTGAGGCATCTGGTCGCCTTCACGCAGATACTGATGGCAGAGTGCTGGGAGCTCAGCGCTGTAGTCGAAGCCATTGTGGCTCAGCCACCAGTTGCGGATCCCTACAGCCATGAATGGGGCGAAGATCCCCCCGATATTGATGAACATGTAGAAGATCTGGAAGCCTGCGTCACGAGCACTCTGGTAGAGAGGATTGTCGTACATCTGCCCGATGAGCACCTGCAGATTGCCCTTGAAGAGACCGTTCCCAAACGCAATGACTCCAAGCCCGACGCAGGTGAGCGTGAGGTAGAGAGGTAGGTTAGGTACTGGCGTAGGCGTGGGGATAGCGATCAGCACGTAGCCAAGGGCCATGACGACTAGACCCGTCACGATCGTAGCCTTGTACTTCTTTGATCTGTCGGCGATGACTCCGCCGACGAGCGCTAGGAGGTAGATCGAAGCGTAGAAGGCCGAGTACACATACCCTGTCACCTGCTCACTCAGACCGAACTTGGCTGAGATGAACAGCGTCAGGATCGCCATCATGATGTAGAAGCCGAAGCGCTCTCCCATGTTCGCGAGAGAGGCTGCGATCAATCCCTTAGGATGATTTTTGAACATAAGTTTGGGTTGTTAGGATGAGTATTGTTGTTAAGTAATTCCTTATTCCTTAGTTGGATAAGCTGTGGGTGTGTGCTTCACGTCCACTCTACTCCTGACGGATGTCTAGGACAGCACCTGAGCGGATATCGAAGTAGATAGATGTGGTGCTGGAGGGATTGAGGTTAAGCATCTTCGGTGCCAGTGCTTGTGGTGCTCCGAGCTGGGCAAGTCGGAGCTTACCCTCTGTGAGTGTCTTGCCCTCGTAGCTGATGGAGACGAGCGCTTCACCAGGCTGGATATAGACGATACTATTCTCCAGCATCTTATCCTTCTTCTTTTGCTCCTTGTCACCCAGCTCAGGTGCGTGCTCGAGGATATGAAGGCTCAGGCGGATCGGTGCTCCGCTGAGGTCATCCGCTGAGGTGAGTCCTGCGACGGGGGAGAAGCGTGCTAGGACATAGTCCTTGAGCTCCTGGCCAGAAGGGGTATAGTGCAGTACGTACTGGGTGACTCGCTCTGTGGTATCTCCGAGGAAGAGGCGCTGTGTGCGACGCTCCTCAGTACGTAGCTGGTCGAGGGCTAAGCGCATGGATTCTCCGTCCTTGGGCATATTGTCCACCGAGCCCGTGACGATATTCATCAGATTCTCTCTTAGGTCGTAGAGATAGCCTGCGGCGATCTCTGCCTGCTTAGCCTTGGAGCCTGCCTGAGCGTACTCACGAGCTAGGGCGGGTAGTGCCGTGTCGCTACTCTTCTGAGAGAGGAGCTGGGTAGCTGGGCGAGTGGTGGAGAGACTCTTGGGGAGCTCCTCTCCTCCATTGATCGAATAGAGGATACCCGTATCGGTGAGCTTGACGAAGGGGGCTATCGTCTTCTTGTCGAAGACGACGAGGTACTGATGGGCGGAGTCAGGGCGCCCGATGGTGTGTAGTTCACTAGAGAGAAGCTCATAGGTATGAGCAGGTGTCTCTGAAGCCTTCTTATTGAGGTATCTATCCGCATAGGAGGCGAGGACCCCAGGGGTGTAGATGAGCTCTCGCACGGTGAGTACGACCTCTATCTCTGTCTGTGGCAGACGATAGACGATACCGTAGTCTGTTTCTTTCGTCACGTCGTAGCGTCGGACTCGGGTCTGAGCGCTAAGGGAGGCGGCAGAGATCAGGATAAGTCCGAGGAATGCTATCCAGCGATCTAATCGTTGCATGTAGGGTCTTTGTCTTGATGAATGAGCGGACAATTGTTAGCAAAACTACTAAAAAAGCAGGGATTTTCAAATGGTTAGTTTTGAGGGAAGAGGAAGGCGACTCCTCTCGGAAGCAGAGGGGAAGAATGGTGTCGCTCCGACCGCTCTCCAGCACCCCCCTTCTCCCATGCTTTTTCGCCCTCGCCAGGGATACCCCAAAAAGAGACCTATGGTAGGTCGCCGAGGCGACCCACTGTAGGTCGTCATCACGACCTACTGTAGGTTTTTTCGGCGACCTACCGTGGGTCGTTTTTTCACCCCTTCGTCTTGAGTGCTTAGAGAGGGTGCTAGAGGGCGGTATAAATCAATTCCGGGGTGCAGGAGGAAGGTACAATGGGGGAGGAAGGGTTCGATAGTCTGAGGTGAGCGTCTTCTATGATGGATCTCCTATGTACCCCATTCATGGGTCCCTCCAGTCACCCATTCATGGGTCGATCGAGGGACCCATGAATGGGGTACTTCGGAGACCTATGGTAGGTCGTCGAGGCGACCCACGGTAGGTCGTCATCACGACCTACCGTAGGTTTTTTCGACGACCTACCGT
>ERZ773010.841-NODE-841-length-20468-cov-11.541028_pt1 | contig 20468 bp, 26 predicted proteins | sample MGYA00580842_ERZ773010 | MGnify/ENA primary metagenome ERZ773010 (study PRJEB29015, sample SAMEA2737982) | human oral metagenome | biome: human oral; feature: human-associated habitat; material: dental | place: China | collected 2107 ...
CTCCTCCGTGACAGGGAGGCGTGATAGGCCAACTTCACTACGGGCGCATAACTTTTCGTATGATAGCAAACTTTTATGGCTTTTTCAAGAAATCGTTTGCATTTTTCTTGCTGCTATTTTACAATTTAGGGTAAGAGATTCGTATATGACAAAAAGAAATATTCTCATCACTGCTGCCCTCCTCACAACTATTACCTGCGGCGTCATGTTAACTGGTGGCGTTGCATTTGCCGAGAGTGAATGTGGCGGTGCGAAAACATCGATTATTAGCTGTGGCGGTGCGACCGGTGATGCCGCTATTCTCGGCATTATTAAAATTGTCATCCAAATTATGTCTGCCGGCATCGGTATTCTGGCGATCGGTGCGGTTATCTTTGGTGGTATTCTCTACTCTGCTGCCGGTGGTAGCCCAGAAAATATTAAAAAGGCCAAAGATCTCTGGGTTAACACCGCTATCGGTCTTCTTATCTTTGCATTTTTTGTAGCCATCACTAATTTCCTGATCCCGGGAGGAGTGTTCTGATGAAGCATCTTGTGATTGCGCTCGGGCTGATGATCGCAGGGTCGTTGATGATGTCGGTGGTTCAGGCAACACCAGCCAGTGCAGCATGTGGCGGTAATATTCTGACGCTCAAGCCGTGGTACGATGGGCTCACCAAGGACGACTGTAGTATCAAGGCAGTCGTTGACAATAGCGATAAACGGGCCCAGAATGACCCAAACAATCACACGACACTCAGCGGTTTTATCTGGCGGGTAATCTTGAACGTTGTCGAGGACTTATTGCAGCTGGCTGGTTTTGTGACGGTTGGTTTTGTGATATACGGTGGCTTCCTGTATCTGATGAGTGGCGGTGATGCGAACCAAATGGCGAACGGTATGAAGACAGTGATTAATGCGGCTATAGGTCTGGTGATTGCGATTGCTTCAGTTGCCTTGGTGAATATTATAGCCGACGGATTGGGGTTGCCGCGGTCATGACGTTGATGCGCTTTGTGGCTGGATTATTGGGATCGCCAGACTCACTCGGTATCCCGACAAATAATGCCTCGACGGATGCGCTTAGCAGTATCCTCAATACGGTGTATTTCTTTGCCGGGGCAATTGCAATTTTGATGCTAGTGATTGCTGGTATTAATTATGTTCGGGCTGGTGGTGATAGCAATAATGTTGTGAAGGCGAAAAATACCATCCTCGGCACAATAATCGGCATTATCATCATTCTCTCCGCATTTCTCATAACTAACTTTGTCATTAGTGGCATGAAAGGATCGGCAATATGAAAAAACTCGTAGTGATTATCGGTATGATGGCAGCGCTCATTGCTCCGCTAGTCGTAGCATCAAGCGTATCTGCTCAGAGCGTCGATATTTACGGTGCCTGCTCGGGCTCTAGCGGTGAGGTTTGTAAAAACCGTGGCGCAACAATACAGCCATTGTTCAAGAACCTTGTCGATGCCGTTTTACTAATTCTCGGTGCAGTTTCCGTTATTATGATTATTGTTGGCGGTTTTCAGTACGTAACCTCGGCCGGCGACTCAGGTAAAGTCAAGGCTGCCAAGTCAACGATTATGTATGCGGTGATTGGCGTTGCAGTCGCGCTGCTGTCCTACGCTATTGTTGACTTTGTATTTGGCAAAATATAAGAAAAAGGAGAAATGTATGAAACGATATAAAAAACCCCTTATAGCTGCCGCTCTATCACTGGTGGTCGCTATTGTGGCGGCCGTAACACCAATTATGACGCCGTCCGCATCAGCTCAGTTTACTAAGGGTGTTGAGGCAGCTCGAACACCGGAGATGAGCACGAAGCCTATCGGCACTACTATTGGTGATGTCGTTAATATCTTGCTCTATTTTGTTGGTGCGATAGCGGTTATTATCATGATCTGGGGCGGCTTTCAGTACATTACCTCTTCAGGCGATAGCCAAAAAGCAACTACCGCCAAAAATACCATCATGTACGCGGTGATTGGTATCATTGTGGTGGTGCTGTCGTACGCCATTGTTAACTGGGTCTTTGGCTTGTTTAAGTAGCCAAATAATGATAGAATAACAGCTGAAATGACATTAACCCTAAACAAGGAAGTAATACATGAATAAACTCAAAGTTATGATCGCTGGCGTACTCGCTATGACGGTGCTGGCGTTTGCAACAGTACCAGTAGCGAATGCACAATATACGCTCAGGAATGGTGCAGAAGCTGCTAAGGGCGAGGGCGCGGCCGCTGGTATTGATCGCCCGAATGATCTCGTCAAGAATGTCGTCAACGGTATTCTCTACTTTGTCGGTATTCTGTCGGTGGTGATGTTGATTTGGGGTGGTATTCTCTATACTACGTCGGCTGGTGACTCTAATAAGGTGACCACTGCCAAGAATACCATTATGTACGCGGTGATTGGTCTGGTGATTGCAATCTTTGCCTATGCTATTGTTAACTTCGTCCTGATCACCTCTACTGGTGTTGGCTCGTAGGATATGAGCTAGGATCTTTATAACCCCCGGTGTTTCCGGGGGTTATAGTTTTTATCGTAGTTTGATAGTCTTAGTACCATTTTATCTCTATGGACTAGAGAACTTGAATTTTCTTGGCACGTTCTTGCTTGATCTTTTCGAAGGTGATAGTGAGCACACCGTCCTTGAGCTCGGCCTTGACACCTTCCTCATTGACCGCAACCGGCAGCGCGAGGGTACGGCTAAACTCACCCCAGTAGCATTCTTGGATGTGCCAGTTCTTGACATCGGTCTCGTCACCACTTGATAAGGTGCCGCTGATCGTAAGGATGCCGTCAGAGATACTGACATCTAGGTCATTACGATCAACACCAGCAGTCCGTGCCTTGATGATAAGTTCAGTTTCTGATTCAAATACATCAACCGCCAGCTGCCCCATCAAGTCATCGGCCTCATCCTCCCAGTTATCATCAGGAGCGGGCGCTGCAGTAGCTGGTGCTGCTGCGGGTGCAGCTGCGGCTGGTTGCGGTGCGTCGTTAGCCAGATCATCATTCAAGAAAGCTGCGGTTAGCTCATCTTCGATTAACAAATCGTCGTTTTTGCGTGCCATGTTTCCTCCGCCTTTATAGGCTGATTGACAATATCATCTATTAGTATAACGGTTATGTGCGCTATAATCAAGAGTGAAAGGCGAAAAAGCGAAAAATGCCTATTGATACGTTACTGTCATATATCGCCCCGCATTATTGCTATCGTTGCGGTATAGCTGGCTCGCTTTTGTGTCAGTCGTGTCTTGAGGCGGTGAAACAGCATCGTTATCAGCTCTGTGTGATTTGTGGACAGCCATGTGTCAGTGGTAATGTCTGTCGGCGACATACCCTGCCCTATGGGGAGCTCGACTGCGTGTTGTGGCGACGAGGTGTGGTGGCGCGGCTGATTGATGACTATAAGTTTCACCGCGTCCGTGCTGCGAGCGGGGTGTTGGCCAGACTCTTAGATGAATTGCTCCCAGAATACGACGCCTCGATGGTGGTTGTACCGGTGCCGACGGCCCCTGCCAATATTCGTAAGCGCGGCTATGATCACATGTTGCTGATCGCTCGGCAGTTTGCTCGGCGACGGGGACTGAGAGTCGAACGGCCGCTGGTCAGGCAGACAAATGTGACGCAGCATTATGCCCGCTCGGCGGCTGAGCGTCGAAAGCAGGCACGGCAGTTTTTCTGCGCGCGTGGCGCTCGGGCCGATGTCCCCTATCTGATCTTGGATGATATTTTCACCACTGGCTCAACAATCAAGGCGGCAGCCCAAACGCTACAAGCGGCTGGTGTCAAGGACATTCATGTGGGGATTGTCGCTCGTCAGGGGAACGACAAAAAGGCCACTACAAATGACAAATCGAACCCTAGTCGTGGTGATACGCACTGCCCCGAGCGATCTCTTGGGCGCGGTACAGCTGCTCGGCGAGGATAAGTCGCACCAGTTGATGTGGAAATACCAGGCGCGATAGCGACCAAACGATGTCGGCTCGCCGGTGAAGTGTCTCGGTGATACCATACGCTCCGCCAATGATGATGACGATGTGCTGATCGGTATGATCAAGGATGAGCCGTGATAGTTCTGGTGAACTCAGGTTGCGGCCACGTTCGTCGAGTAGGATAACAAAGTCGTGCGGCTTGAGGCGAGACATTAGGCGCTCCGACTCGTCCTGGCGTGCTCTGTCGCCAGTTTGGCCAGAATGTGGGATGATGATTATTTCTGCGGCGAACGGTGCTCTGAGGCGCTCTAAAAAGCGCCCAATGCCCGGCTCTACCCAGGATTCGTGTCGCTTGCCGATGGTAAGAATGGTGATTTTCATACACGGTGCTCTGTCGGAGTGTTCATATTTTCAGGATGGCCCTGGCGGCTGGACGCTGATAGCGCTAATGAAGCGAGGGCCGCTATCGTAGCGACCCCCCGTTTGGCTAATGTTTCTAATCTTTCTCCCATGATATCGTGTCTGGCGGAAGGGGAGGGATTCGAACCCTCGGTACGTGTTACCGCACGCCGGTTTTCAAGACCGGTACCTTCAACCACTCGGTCACCCTTCCAACATCAACATCAGTTCAAAATCTGGCGGAGGAGGGGAGATTCGAACTCCCGCTACAGATCTCTCCGTACTAACGATTTAGCAAACCGTCCCCTTCAGCCACTTGGGTACTCCTCCAGATCTACAGATAGAGTGTATCATATATTTACAGTAATTCATAGCTTTATAGATAGTGACTTAATCAAACATCACAAAGTACAGCCGTATGACCTAGGGCTGAATCAACTGTCCGCCAGAAGTTGTCCGAATATTATTCTTGTAAAATCGTCAGAAATATTACAACATACTTGACAAAGTAAGAAAGATAGTGTATTAGTTAAATACAGTAGCATAAAAAATAAGGAGTTATACGAAGTGGATAGCAGAAGACAGCCAACAATTTGGAGCAATCACAATCTTAGCAACATAGCAGGAGAAGCGTTTCGACGCAATACAGAGAGAAAAAGCACAGGCTGTTAATAAAGCATTAACAAACCCTGATAATACCGAAGAATGTCACATATACATTGACAAAGATAAAGAGTTATATAATCTTAGCAGAGCCCTTATAACAGCCTTTGGACCAAAGTTAGCTTCTCGATCATGGGGGGGGCGAAGTTGATGCAAAACTATTTAGACCGCATGATAGTGTCGTTGACTCTTCTCAAGCCATAGACATAGACGTACACACTTCGGTTGTGGCTTTCGACACCTATATAGATACAGGTGACTATATGGAAAAATCAGAAAAAACCGGTTCGGCTATACTATTCAAGCTGTCGGCAAACCTAATTGGCGAACCAACACCGGATATGACCGCAAATGACTTGATATTTGGTGATAATTGTACTTATGGCGCTCTTGTAGACAGCGACACAATTAAGTATTTCAAGATTACTTATAAAAACGGCGATATAGTCGAGTCAGAGCTGCGCCGTAAAGATCCGACAGAGCAAAGCGGTCAATCTGTTGATGCGCAAATTATAAAAAGAGGAGATACTAGACTTGTTACCGAGGAGCTTTCTCCTTCAAGCAACGAAGCATTAGAGCTTGATCAGGAGTTCGAAAAGTTCATAAAATCTCGTCAATAATAATTGCGACATGTCTGCTGTGTCCGACGTTGACGCTGCCATATAAAGACGATATAATAGTCTTATCATGATAAAGCAAGGTTTTTTGGGGATAGTTGCGGGCGTTTTGGCGCTTGGCTTGGGTGTGATAGTCGCCACAGTGCCAGTTTCGGCTATCGGCGAGGGCGGCGCGCCAGCCGGCGTCAATGCAGCGCGCGGCGATAACATGCCAGCAAATTTGGCTAATGGCGATACCTCAATCATCCGCCGCGGTATCAACTTGATGCTATACGGCGCCGGCGTCCTCAGCGTAGTTATGCTGATTTGGGGCGGTGTCCGCTACGTCGTTTCCAGCGGTAAAAAAGACTCAGTAACCGCCGCTAAAAACACCATCATTTATGCTATTATCGGGTTATTAATTTCCATTTTCGCCTATGCTATCATCAACTTTATTCTGATGACCGCAATCGGCGGTAGCGGCGGACCGACCACCAACATATAAAAATTGCCCGATAAAATCGCTCGTGGTATACTGTAGCCATGGACACAGACCAAGACAATCAGCCGCCAGAAACTAAAGAATCTGCCGTATTTTACGAGAAATCGAAAGCTGATAGCTCTGGGCCGAAAAAATCTGACACCGACGCAAACGCAGACATAAATAAGACAGAGGATGATCTGAGCTTAAAAGAGCCGATTGCTTGGACAGCTCCAGAGGGCGTCAAAGTCCACCGCGAGCTATGGTGGTACGTCGCTTTCGGCGTTGCTCTTATCGGACTCATGGCGCTGGCTATTTTAGTATTCAAAAGCCCGACCTTTGCCATTTTACTGCCAATTATGACGGTAGCGCTGTTCTTACTATCAGAGAAAACACCTCAAAACATCAATTACGCCATCAGTCCCAAAGGCATTTACGTCGGCGATAAGCTGTACGACTTCAGCGAGTTTAGGGCTTTTGGGATAACCCGCGAAAACAACCAGCATTCAGCAATTTTACTGCCAGTCAGGCGCTTTTCGCCCGGACTAACGCTCTATTTTTCTGAAAAAGAGGGCGAGAAAATTGTCGATATGCTAGGAGCGCGGCTGCCAATGCAGGAGATTAAGCCCGACGCCTTGGAAAAACTTATCCGTATGATAAAACTATAACTTGCCCCGCTAGTTTATATGTGGTAGAATACGAAAGTTCACCGTTTTTGGGCGGAGAAAGCACTTTATATTTCTGTTATGGCCAATCGGGTTTCCGAAAGGCTGTATGCACCCGTAGCTCAGCTGGATAGAGCGCTGGCTTGCGGAGCCAGAGGTCGTAAGTTCGAATCTTGCCGGGTGTACCACATTAGCTTTATGGAGAGATGCAGGAGTGGTTGAACTGGCCGCTCTCGAAAAGCGGTATGGGGCAACCCATCGAGGGTTCGAATCCCTCTCTCTCCGCCACAACTACTTAAGATGAAAATAACCATTCTAACAATCGGTAAAAAGAACGAACCCTGGATTCAACCAGGCGTTTTTCGTTTTTTAGAGCGCCTGAGACCACCTTTTGCCGCAGAGATGATAATTCTACCACATTCAAGCTTTGAGGGCGACAGAGCGCGCCAAGAAGAGTCAGAACGATTATTATCACGGCTAAAAGACAGTGATTTTATAATTTTACTAGACGAACGCGGTAAAAACCTTAGTTCGCCAGAATTATCTAGCTTAATCTTACAGAACAACACTAAGCATATCGTTTTCATTATCGGCGGCGCTTATGGTGTTACCGATGAAATGCGCCAGCGAGCCAATGTGACTTGGTCGTTATCAAACCTGGTATTCCCGCATCATTAGTCCGCCTCATCCTGGCAGAACAGCTGTACCGCGCGCAGGAGATAGCCAAAGGCAGCCGCTATCACCATCAGTGATTATATATTGCCGTGCCGGGCAATAACCGCCGCCTGGACGTTTTCAGCGCCCGCCTGTCTCAAGCAGTCAGCTGCCGCCGCTAAGGTTGAGCCTGTCGTAAAGATATCATCGATTATCACATATAATTTATTTTGATCAACCGGCTGAGATACCTCGAAAAACTCTTTAGCTTGCCGCTTTCTTTGGCGTGACGACCTGGTGGCGTGCTGGACGACATTATTGCGGCGGCGAAGCAGGGAAGAATAGCCAACATTCCGCTTTCTGGCCAGATCTCTGGCGATAAGCCGCATATGATCGTAACCGCGGCGGCGCATATTCCTGGACGTCGTGGGAATCGGTACGATAACCGCGTCTGCCGGCAACTCCGGCAAGGTAGAATCAAGCAAATCCCCTAAAATACCCGCTGCTGCCCGAACGCGGCGAAATTTATAATCGTCAATAATCTTAGCTATTGACCCGCGGCGATACCCAAAGCACCACAACATATCGTACGGCTGCTGGTGATTATCGCAAAGATTGCCCATTTTTAGCGGGTTACCGCATAAAATACATAATTGAAACCGTTGCTTGATGATGTATTTTTTACAACTCTGACATAGAATATATCCTGTTTTACCGCACTCGTAACAGCGGTGAGGAGCGATAATTGATAAGATCTGGTCAAACATCGTAATTTATACTTTTATAACCTCTAGTGTTGATTATACCGCATATAACAGCTATAATTGTAATAGACTACTGTCATGAGCCTATTATATAAACAGTGGAGGAGATTATGGCCCGCAAACAAGATGATAATCTATTACTGGACGATGAACTGACAGCGGCGTTCCTGGGGAGCGACGACAGTTCCATGCCAGAGCCAGAGCCGGTGGACAGCGACGACACCGTTGCTGCTACGGCAGCTGTCGCGGCAACTGACGAGACTTGGGAAGATTCTGAAAATTTAATGGGACAGCTGGCTGTCGATGTGTTTGAAACAGAAAATGAGCTGGTTATTAAAGCCCGTACCGCTGGTGTTGACCGCAACGATTTGGATGTTAGTATTTCCGACGGGATTTTAACTATCAGCGGCACATTATCAAGCGGCGACGAAGGCGACGTACGCAACTGGCACATCCAGGAGTGCTACTGGGGCGAGTTTAGCCGCACCTTACCGTTGCCAACCGCCGTTAACGAAGAAGGCGTTAAGGCAGAATTAAAAGACGGCGTACTGACAATTACCTTTGAGAAAATCAAGCAGGAAAGAGCTAAGAAGATTAAGGTTTTGTAAGACCTCTAAGAAATTTAACAAGAACAAGAATAAAAATAAAACCCCGAGACTATCTCGGGGTTAATTATTTAGCAAAGCTCTCTTGCTGCTAATTAATTGCCAATCTTCTCAATGACAAAGTTGACAATTGCATACGCCAGAATAGCAATAATTAGACCAATCACCGCATATATAATAGTGTTCTTCGCCGACGTTACCTTATTAGTATCTCCAGCTGAGGTCGTATATTTAATACCGCCCCAAACCAGCATAATCACTGACAAAATACCAACAATCCACAGAATAATATTAACGACATCTTTCACCAACGAATTAGCATCTCCCACGCCGTCTTTCATGCCCTCGCCCTTAGCATCATTAGCACCACCCTGCAGGCTATATTCAGCATTAGCAGCTGGCGCAACAGCTAAAGCAACTACCGGCACCATCAGTAGCCCCGCCAGTAACACTTTCATTTTTTTCATTTGCTTATTCTCCTTTAGTTAATCTTACGTCTTTTATTGTACAGCTTTACGCGGTATGTTGCAATATAATCGGCGCACATCACAGTCCAGGTCTAAGCGCACCGCTGCCTGAGCCACCAGCACCAGCACCGCCAGCAGCAGCTGCTGCTGCGGCTGCTGCACGCTTTTTCTCCTCGTCTTTTAATCTTCTTTCCTCCTCTTTTTTTAATCTTTCTTTTTCTCGAGCTTTTTCTAGTTCAAGACGTCGTTCCAATACAGTACCTATAATGCCAGGAGAAGGACTATGAACGGTAATACGGCTACCGCCGCCAGGAGTACGAAGAGCCCCGCCAGCAGCACCAAGTACGCCAGCACCAGCCCCGCCGGAGCCACCACCGGAACCACCGGAGCCACCACCGGAACCACCGGAGCCACCACCGGAACCACCAGAGCCGCCGCCAGCCAACGACGATCCACCACCAGAAGATTTGCCTGCTGACGATACATCTAGGCGCTCCATAATAAAGTTAACGATTGAATACGATAAAATAGCAATGGTAAGACCAACGATGGCATATGTTAAAGAGCTTTTTGCCGAAGCAACCTTACTAGCATCGCCAGCCGTAGTTATATATTTGAATCCACTCCATACAATCATAATCACCGCTACAATACCAACCACCCAAATTAGAATGTTTGATACTGTACGGATAACACCGTTACTGCCATCGATTTGTTTGTTTTTCATCTCATCAGTAGTTGCAGCATTTATACCCGATGAAACCTGAGCAGAAGCGTTACTGCTAACCATAGACAAGCCTAGCACACTGGCTATACCCAATGATACAAGCGCTAAAAAAATTATTTTTTTCATTTTACCTTCCTTCTTTTTATTTAACTTGATTAAACACAGTATCAATGATTGCTGAGGCAAAAATAGCAACTACCAAACCGACCGCTGCATACAATACTGTATTTCTGGCTCTTGATATCTTTGAACTGTCGCCATTTGCCGTTGCAAACAAAATGCCACCGATAACTATCGCAATGACTGATATCACGCCGACCGCCATTAAAAGCAGCCTGGATACGCTATTTATCATTGAGTTGACCTTAGTCTCGCCCTCATTCTTGTTTTGGCAATACAATGCAGAACCATTATCCCCGGAGCAGACGTCGATAGCAAACACGCTGGCGGATGGCGCAAACAATACACCGATTAAAATCGCGGGTGCAAACAATATTTTTAATAGCTGCTTCATAAGCTTATACCTTTCTTATGTAAACCTTACGATAATAAATTTTACAATAACAAACGCGCTGGAAACAACGATAAGCCCGATAGATGAATAAAGAATAGCATTCTTTGCTTTGGCAGTCTTCGTCGGATCACCCAGGGATAGGGCATAGTTAATCCCAGCGACAATCACAATAATAACCGCCACCGAACCGGCAATCATAAACACCAAATCAACAATCCGGTTAAGGGCTGCGTTGTCTAAATTGTTATTTGGTATACCCAGAGATGAACTGTCGCCCAGCAAGCCTGCTAAAAAATATAAATATCTCATAACTTACATACCTATCCTTGACGATATCAGGTTAACAATAGCAATTGCAGCGATAGTAACTATTAAACCAACGACCGCACTTAGCATTGTCTTCTGGGCGTGAGCGGCCTTTTCCGGCGACCCAACACTACTCATCATTAAAAAACCGCCGTACATAATATAGCCGGTAACGATATAACCGACAATTTGGAACATATCATCAACAATATTCAAAACAATCTTCCAGATAAAGTTAGCCTGGGCATCAGTCCCGTCACCAGGCCTTTTTATATTACACGAAGAATCAGTCAATCCGCTATACCACGGTTTCAGCGTTAAAATCCGCCCTCTGTCAGAGCATTCATCAGCAAAAGCACGGCTGCTTGAAAAAACAACACTGTGACCGCAAGCGCCGAATATAACCAAAAAAACCGCTATCACAGCTTTTTTCATCAGAAAACTCCTCCTGGGACCAGAAAATTCAACAGCGCCGCCATAAACGCAAAACAGAGCATACCGATAACAGTATTAACCCAAATTGTCCTCGCTTTACTGACTTTATCAGGACTGCCTTCGGACGTCGAATACAATACTGCGCCATATATCACCGCACCGACCGCTAAAACACCAACGCCAGCCGTCATAATCTGAATAACCATTTTTATAACATTAAAAATAACCTCCTGTCCGTCAGCCCCATCGCACGCAATGACCGATGTCCCGGCGCTGCCGCATTTTTTCGGCGGCTCTTCTGCAAACGCCAGTTGCGAGAACAGCACGCCAGCGACAGCGGTCGCTATAATAGTCAAGATAATGATATTTCTTTTTATCATAAACAATTCTCTGATTAAAATTGTAAAATAGCCGGGGAAAAAATGCAAATAGTTTCTTGAAAAGAGCAGGGATGTTTGCTATTATGACTACTGTCAGATGCGCTCGTAGTGAAGTTGGCCTATCACGCCTCCCTGTCACGGAGGAGATCGCCGGTTCGAATCCGGTCGAGCGCGCCACAATGATTCGTCCCTTACATAAAGGGCATTTTTTATTTATACTAATTAAATACCGCGCCTGCTGTTTGGTTGGCGCGGTATTTACGTTATTGTCTCCAGCTAGTAATCCGGATCCGAATAATCCTTGACGCGTTCTGTACCGCCAATCACACAGATTTGGACGCTATCAACCCCCCGGGCGATAATATTAGTACGCGGATCGTCACCCACATAAAACTGGATAGCCGTTATTCCGCTTCTTCTGTTATAGTTGCCGCCAGAATGCTCAGCCTCGCTGTCATCATAAGCGCCAACCACCGGCTGTATCCCCGCCAATTTTGATTCAGTCCACCAATTCATGCATTCCTCCGCTTGTTCCGGCGACTCCACCCGTCTAGCTCTTTCAGAGACAAACGCCTTCAACTTATTTGCCGCCTTTTCGTTGCTCGTTACAGCGCGGCACACCATCCAAAACACCTTCTCGTAGTCATCCTTACTTACCCGACCTGCATCGTCCACCTTGTCATATAGTTCTATATCCAGAGCTAATCCCTGCACATACTGACCTAACACACCAAGTGCTTCCCAAATATTTTCGGCTTTTTTTCGACGTTCAGTCAGCGGAGGAGCCTCAATAATAGCTACGTCCTGCCGGTAATCATTATCATCGAAAAGTCCGCCAAGACCAGGCACGTCAGGACGCTCCACTGCAGCAACGGTATCCGATAACCAGTGACGAACTTCTCCATCATTGACTTCGCCAGCATCATACCGGTCGGCCAGCTCTGTAACCGTAAACGGCTCCAAAGTCTCAGGTTCGTTGATTTTCTGCAGCCGCCCATTCTCTCTACCCCAACCGCTTTTTATGTAAATAACGCCTGGACCTGCGTTTGCGTTTTCATCTCCCTCGATACGATATTTAGGAACTTTAGTATATATTTGGTTAAAGCTTAACTTGTTGTATGTGCCATATCTCTTTTCTGCTTCCGTCTCACGGTTGTCTTTTGAACCTGAACCTTCGGCTTTACCGCCAGCGCTACAGGCGGCAAGAGTAGTCATAATACCCAAAATTCCTGCGCTAGCCAATAGCTCCCTTCGGGGAATTCCTGGACGCTTTGCTCTTTCTCCACCTGTTAAGTATTTATCTGAACCGCTTGGGCTATGTTCATGTGCCATAACGCTTGGGGCTCCTCTCCTCTGGACGCGCCAGAATTATAAATAAACTCTCCTCAGCATGGGCTGATTAGTCTTATTATAATATATGCACCGTAAAATGCAATAAAATTCTTGTCATAAACAGCCTTAGATATGTTACAATACAAGCATATGCGCCATAAATGTAATAACAAAATTAAAATCCTTTTATTTACACCACTGGTCGCCCTTATTATCAACTTTTTCGCAGCACCGCTCATACAAACAGCCAATGCGGTGGAAATAGAAACAATTGAACCATCATCAGGTTCAGGCGCTTCATGTCCAGCTGGCTATAAGAAGATGGAGGAAAGCGGAAAAACTGTATGCAAAGGTTCGGCAGAAATTGCGAAAGTTGCGTACGAAGCAGCAACCGAAGACTTACTTAACCAGGCTCCAAATTTAAAAAACTATACTTCCGACCCCAACGTGATTGGTCCTTGTCTTTTAAACCCTGACTTGACAACCATCCCCGCGCCTATGGCATTCGGAGGCGAGACTGCCCGAGATAATTTATCTCTTTGTTTGGCTGATAAAACAGGCGCCTCGAAGGATGACATAAAGAACGCCCTTGGTGACGCAAACGTAGCAGCTTCAGCTAAAAAAGGTCGCGATGCTGCAGCACCTTTTTTGGCGGAAATTGACCCAGACGAAGAAGGTAAACCAGAATGCGGCAGCACGATAGAGGGTTTGGGATATTTAATCTGCCCGATATTGGAACATGCTGCCCGTTTTTCCGACTCCATGTGGGGTCTGTTTGAATCGCTATTATTCGTTGACCCGCTGACAAACGACACTGATAATTCCATTTACAAAACTTGGCTGATGCTGCGAGATTTAGCAAATGTCATCCTCGCCATTATCTTCATAGCCGTAATTATATCGCAAATATCCAACATTGGTATCTCCAACTACGGAATAAAAAAGATACTACCCAGATTAATCATTGCTGCCATCGTCATTAATATCTCTTATTTCTTAATGCAGGCGCTTATCGACATAGCAAATATCCTCGGTAAATCATTTGATGATTTTCTCGCCAGCCAGGCAAGCATGGACTATACTAGCGTTTCTGGATGGCAAAAGGTCGTGGAGGATATCGTAGCGTCTGGCACTCTCTACTTAATGACCCTCGGCGGCGCTACAATAGCTATAAGTGCTGTTGGAGGACCAGCAGCACTACTGTTCATTCTTTTACTGATAATACCAGCTATACTGGGGTTGTTGGGGGGTATTTTTGCACTAATGTTCCGCACCAGCGTCATTCCTGTGCTGGCTATCGCCTCGCCGCTGGCAATTGCCGCCTGGGTGCTGCCGAACACACAGAGGCTGTTTGATAAATGGAAAGAGATATTTTCTGGTTTGCTATTTCTGTATCCATTATCTTCCATTTATTACGGCTGCTTAAAGTTTATGGCAATAACCGTATTCTTAGATGGCAATTCATCAACCGGGCAAAGGTTAATGGCACTGCTAACACTGTCTGTCGGCATATTTGCAATAGTTATATTCGCTGTAAAATCAAATTCCATCATGGGACGAATGGTAAACGGTTTCATGCGAGTCGCTAATAAGATTACAGCTCCAGCCACCAGTGCTATAGCGGGTTACGCCGGAGCCCTAGCCGGAGCCACCAGAGGACGCAAGAAAGCTGAATTTTTGGCGCAAGACCACAGCAAAGGAGTAGCAAATGCAAGACACCGGGGTATTCTTAACCCGTTCCGGTATGCCAGCAAAGCTAAGCATGCTATTGGCAGGCAAATGCAAAGGAACGAAGACACGATAAACCTTTCAAAGATACAAGAAGGCGCTTTCAAGGAATCAACCGATCAGCGGCTGCGAGATAAGATATTGGCAAACCCCTCCATACTAGGTTCAGCCGCTGGCACAGTCGCCGGCAAGGCTTTCGTCAGAGACTTGGCGTATAAGAGCGCTGAAACAGAGCTAAAAGGAAAATACAACGGCAATGCGGTAAAAGCACTGAATGAAAGTGATAACGGTTATGTTAAAGCATTGGCTGCTAAAGAAATAGCCGAAAGAAACAGCGCGGGAGAAATATCCCAGGTTCGCGAATATCTTGAAAACGGCGGCAGTATCGATAATACCGATATGGCAGAAGCCCTAATGAAGATGAAAAGCCGCGATGCTGGTATCGCCGAAGCCGGCAAGGAAGCTATAAACAGGCTAGAACAGTCAAACGGAGCGCCTGTACATACCGATGCCAGCGAGATGCGTAGCTTTACCCAAAAAGGCTCCAGAAATTTGGGAGATGTGCAAAGTGCCGAACAAAATGCAGCTGCCATCCAGTCCGGCGGCATGGATTGGGAACAGGCCGCAAGAACTCTGGGCGACAGACATATCATGAGGACAACCCCTCAGGAAAATATAGGAGCCATAAAAGCCAGTATAGAGGCAAATATTACGCAGCAAATCCAAGCGGGTACTATGGATAAAGCACAAGCCTCAAAAGTATTAGGCAATAGCCATGCTATGGAAAATCTTTCTAATCAAACTAAGCAGCAGTTGCAAAAGATAGTAAGTGGCGCCGCACAGCAAGCACAAGCAAGCAGCAGAATGCAGCCAGCTCCTACATCAACAGCCTCGTCGCCAGCCTCGCAGCCGCATGCACCAGCACCAACGTCAGCCGCACACTCGACATCAGCAAATGCCCAGCCGCCAACCCGGCAAGGGCTTAACGCATCGCCGCCGCCAGCCTCGCAGCACACATATCGGTGGAGCCAGCGCCCGCCATCCGCTCCGCCGCCAGCTAATCCTTAATGCAGTTCTGCTTCCGTAAATCTCCCGTACCAGGCTCACTACCTTCGCGACATATTTATTAGCAGCTATACCAATCCAATAGATCAAGCGGATAATTTCCATTAATGCTTGAATGCCGCCTGAACTGGTTGTAGTATGCGAGATACCAATAAATCCTTTCCGGCACAATTGATGCACGTATGTTTGGAGATAAGCATTCCTCTTGGATAGTACGGTTGAATCTCTCAATATGGGCGTTGTCGTTACTCTTGCGCACTCTGGAATGGCGCAAGGCAATTCCTTTAGAGTTCAGTTGATCGTGAAACCATTTACCAAACTCTGGCCCGTTGTCGGTTTGTAGCATCGCCAGCGAGATACCGAGATAATCTTGTCCGCGCATAACAAAATGAAAGCTCGCCCGCTGGTTGCATTTGGGAGAATACTCAGCATAGGCAGCACGCGAAAAGAGATCTATGAGCGTATAGACATAAAAGCGCCCTCCATCTCTTTGCACGAAATGAATAGTATCTGCCTGCACTAAGTCTCCTGGTTTACTAGCTAGCGGGCGCGGTACATAAGGCCGATGCCGTTTCCACTTGCTTATAGGTTTTGTGAGACCTTGGCGTCGCAAGGTACGCTTAACGCTACTAAGTGACACCGCTACGCCGCGCTCTTGCAGCTCAAGATGAATAAAATACGCACCGCGGCCGCTCCGCTGTCTTTCTGCTACAATAGCCGCAACTATCTCGTCTGGCAATGTATGAGGATGATGCTGCGGCACTGAAGACAAGGTCGGTATATGAGCATTCCATGCTAAGTCTAGGGTCTTAGCTTTTTCCATCCATCGATACAGCGTCGTCCGGTGTACGCCGCTCCGGCGGGCAGCTTCAGCGACACTCATGCCTTGGCGTATGACCAGATCTACTGCCGCTCGTCTAGCCTTTGGAGCGTAAGGATTGTTAGAATAAGCCATAGCAGGCTACTCCTTTCTGATTAGGTGGTACTAATCTAGTGTAGGATAGTCTGCTTTTTTAGGCAGAGTATGTTGCGAAGGTAGTGAGCCTTTACGATCTCCTTGACTTTTTATCTAAAAAGTGCTAACATAACCCATATATGAAGTGGTTACGAACATTTATGCGACAGTTGATGAAGCGGTCGCGGTGGTTTGCATTTCTGACGGCTGGACTGATCGTTAGTGTTTTTGCCAGCACGTTTTTACAATCTACCCCTGTTATGGCGGTAGATGCTACCTGGAATGGCCGGTCTTTAGTTTATGAGGATAATACGTATATAAACATCACCGATGAAACCCAGCTGAAAAATATGGGCTTGGATGAAAAAGGCTTCGCTTACGGTATGTTAGACAAGTCCGGCAGCAAGGAAAAAATGAAAGTTATTTACTTTCCGCCCGGCACTGATATAGCAACAGCAACTTCAGCAGAGTTTATCGTCTACGACTTTAAGAAGCCAAACACCTATACCAGAGAATCATCAACCAGCATTTCCACCCAACCAGCCGGCGAAAACCCTGATGTTGGTAGCAGCGATTGCGGTATAGAATCATTGGGTTGGGCAATTTGTCCAGTTTCTACGTTTTTAGCAAAAAACATGGACTGGCTGTATGGCAAATTAAACGACTCTCTGGAAACGCAGCCTCTGAACATTACTGATAATAAAAGCGGTCTATACCTGGCATGGAATATAATGCTAGGATTTGCTAATGCGGCGTTTATCATTGCTTTCCTAGTTATTATTTATTCGCAAGTTACCTCGGCAGGGATTAGTAATTACGGCGTAAAAAAATTGCTGCCGCGGTTGATAGTTGCTGCGGTTTTAGTTAATATATCGTATTATATTTGCGCTATCTGCATCGATCTGTCGAATATTTCCGGACATGCCCTGCAAGACGCCTTTATGCAAATTAGAACCACGGTTTTAACAACTGGACATTCCAGCGGCGGCAGTATTGAAGTATTTACCTGGGAGAATTTAACAGCGCTTATTTTATCCGGCGGCGCGGCGGCAGTCGGCGTCAGAGCCTTTCTGGTCGGCGAAGGCGGCGTTTTAACATCGGCGATTATTCTACTGCTACCGGTTTTACTGGGAGCACTGCTGGCGGTTTTAATGGTGGTTTTAGTGCTGGCAGCCCGGCATGCATTGATCGTTATTTTAACAATTATTTCACCGCTGGCATTTGTTTGCTATTTACTGCCCGGTACGGAAAAATGGTTCGAGAAGTGGCGCAGCATGTTTATGACGATGCTGATTTTCTTCCCAGCGTTCTCATTACTATTTGGCGGTTCTCAGTTGGCAGCTGCAGCAATTTTACAAAGCGCATCAACCATCATAGAGGTTATTCTAGGGCTAGCAGTGCAGATTATCGCGCTGCCATTAACACCGTTCCTATTTAAGCTAAGCGGCGGTATTTTGAATCGCTTCGCTGGAATTGTCAATAATCCAAACAAGGGTCTCATCGACAGGACGCGCAACTGGTCTAAAGATAAAAGCACAGAAGTTGCTAATAGGCGGTCGCTGGGCAACGACAACCTAAAAGGCCGGCAGCTTATCCGGCGGGCTGGCCGGCACATGAGCCACCGCCAACGGCGGGCAAAAGAGCGGCGGGAGCGACTGCAGCAGCAGGCGGATAACGTCTATGGCCAGTCGAATCTGCATAAGCGAGAAGACTTGCACGCCAAACAAGCTAAGCGGCAGTCTGAAGTCCTGGCAGCACAAGATGAAAACCGGTACGCCGAAGCAGTTCAGGGACATGTCCCATCTGACATTACGCGCTCTGCACCTGACAGAGCGTTGCGAAGAATTTCCGCGCAGTGGTCAACCAGGCAAGATCTCAGACAGCAGCTCCAGTATCAGCAATTCATGGATGAGGCAGAAGAGACTACCCGCAACTTGGCGCTGGAAGGAATCCGCAAATCTAATGCGGAGCGCGCCCAGAATAGGAAGTTGGCTGAGGACGTCTTAACTAATAGCGAATACCAGAGAATGGCAGGCGGCAATGTGTATGTTGACGAACACGGTAATAACTTGGGTATGGATGCAGCATTGGCAACGGCCGTCGCAGCGTCCCGCGGAGAAACTGCCAAATCTATCGAGGAAGCGCACCAAGTTATTAACCATTTCAAATTTAACGCTCAAGAGAAGCAGGAATTAGCAAAGGGTGGCATCGTTCGCCGCGGCAACAGAGTATTCGACCGCAATAGTCCATATGTACGTGAAGCAGCGCTAGAAGACCAGATGCGCAATGGAACAGTGGAAGAAGTTGCCAAACTAATCAGCGTAATGCCGCCAGAATTTAACGGCTCTGTGGCAGCAGGTCTGGCTTCATCAAACGTAAAGGGTAAAGCACCGTTCCTAGGCGGCAAGTTAATTGACGACATAGTCAAGGGTTCTATTACTAATGAAGATGCTCTTCTGAAGTATGTCGCCGAGTGGGTTGAGGGCGGTAAATTCAAATCCGAGGATGTTTCTATTACTGATGCTCAGGGTGTCAAGCTTCTCCAGAAGGCTCTTAATAGCCGCCACGGCAGCATTGTCACAGCAGAGAAGCGAGCTGCCTTCAGGAAGAAGATTGATGAAGCGTTGACAGAAAGAGAGCTTAAGCGCAATGTCACCGAAGCCGCCAAAGAGCAGTATGGAATTCTTAAGACTATGCTGTAATTTGCTATAATATAAGCAGTATGTCTGTGTATAAAGTTCCTCAGGACGTGGAGGCGGAAGACAAGCTGCTTGGACCGTTTAGTTTCCGGCAGTTTGTTTTCTTGATTATCGCTGTTATATCGCTAGGACTTGCATATGCTTTGGCGCGGATACTACTACCATTAGGCTTAATTCCTGTACCGATTGCTTTATTTTTCGGCGCTTTAGCACTGCCTCTGAGAAAAGACCAACCCATGGATGTTTATCTGGCAGCAGTAATTTCTTTTATGTTAAAACCAAAGAGGCGGCTGTGGCAACCTGATGGCATCGAATATTTAGTGGAAGTTACCGCGCCAAAGACCGAAGAAACAACCCGCAGAAATAGTTATGATCAAGAAGAAGTGCAGCGGCGGTTGTCGTATTTGGCAAATTTAGTAGACAGCCGCGGTTGGTCAATTCGCGGTGTTAATAATCCAAACAGTTCAATGCAAGCTGATCTATATAACGAAGCACAGACTGCTTTCGACCCCCTAGATGAGACTGGGGCAACTGCGCAAAATATCGCCAATTTAATTGACCAATCAGACGCCCGACGACGACAAGCAATGATTCAAACAATGTCGGCAGCTCAGCAGACAGCAACGGATGACTTTCAAGGCGTGTCGTCCACAGACGATCAGTCCAGTCAATCATCAGACTCAAATAGCAGCGCAAGCAATACACAACCCAGTCAAATATCAGTTTTAGATGATAACTCATCAGTAGGTCAGACATTGACAATTGATAATCAACCCGATCAGCAATCTGATATAGAGCAGGCAATAGCATCCAGCATGAAAGCTGGACCATATCCAACCATGCGTCAATCAACACTTATACCGCTAGACGAGATCCCGACACAGCCAGTCGCAGAGACCTCAGCTCCAGCACCAGATACAACACCACAGACTAGCCTTGATAGCGTCTCGCCTGCTATAATGGACTTAGCGAAGAACCACAGTGATTTTTCCGTTCAAACGATTCAGCGTGTAGCGAACGAGATTGAACAGAAAGAGAGGGCAAAGAAATCTGACGATGAAGTGGTGATTTCGCTACGTTAAGGTGGGAATTATGCAGCCAGAAT
>ERZ773010.842-NODE-842-length-20445-cov-23.136881_pt1 | contig 20445 bp, 17 predicted proteins | sample MGYA00580842_ERZ773010 | MGnify/ENA primary metagenome ERZ773010 (study PRJEB29015, sample SAMEA2737982) | human oral metagenome | biome: human oral; feature: human-associated habitat; material: dental | place: China | collected 2107 ...
CGATGGTGATGCGCGGCAGGCACACCACGGCCAGCAGGATCAGCAGCCAGGCTGCGGGGGAAAGTCTGTCCCTGTTCATGTGTCTCCTCCGTGGTAACAGGCACAAAAAATCCGGCCCTGTCAGCCCGCATCCCTTTCCGGACGCGGACCGGCAAAGCCGGATCCGGGGAAAGGCCGATCACTGGATGGTCGACGAATACCCGTCGTTGCCGTTGTACGTCCCGTCCTGGCTCCACTGGCCACTGCTGCTGCCGTTGCGGTAGCTGTTGCGCTGGCTGCCCTGCTGCAGGGTGCTGCGCTGGCCATTCTGGTAGCCATTGTTGTACTGGCCATTGGTGTTGTACTGCCCGCCGGACTGGCCATTGTTGTACTGGCCACCGTTCTGGTTGTACTGCCCGTTACCGTTGTTCTGGTACTGACCATTACCCTGCTGCTGTTGCTGCTGCGGGTTGGCGGCCTGACCCACGTAGATTTCCACGCGGCGGTTCTGCGCACGACCGGCCTGGGTGCTGTTGTCGGCAATGGGGTCGCGGCTGCCGCGGCCGTCGATCATGATGCGAGAGACCTGCACGTCGCGTGCCACCAGATAGTCACGGGCACTGGCCGCACGGTTGACCGACAGCGGGTTGTTGATGGCATCGTTGCCGGTGCTGTCGGTGTGGCCGATGATCTGCACGGTCGTGGCGGGGTTGGCCACCAGTGTCTGGGCAAAGCGATCCAGAATGGGCTGGAAGTTGGGCAGGATGGCTGCGCTGTTGATGCGGAACGAGATGTCGCTGGGGATGTCCAGCTGCAGCAGGTTCTCGCGGGTCTGCGTGACCTGCACGCCGGTGCCGGCAGTGGCCTCTTCCATGGCACGCTTCTGTTCTTCCATCTGGCGCGACCAGATGTAGGTGCCCACGCCGGCAATGGCGCCACCGATCAGCGCACCATTGCGCACGCCCTTGGCGCCGGAGGTGTTGCCACCAAGGGCAGCCCCCACCGCGGCACCGATGCCGGTGCCGATGGCCGTGCGACGCTGGGTGTCATCCATGCCCGCACAGCCGGCCACCAGCAGCGCCGTGGCCACGGCGGCCACCACCGCCTGGCGGGCACCGGCGCCACGACGGCCCATTTTCCGGGACGCGCCCTGCTCGCCCTGCGCCGGCATCGCCACGGTCTGGGCGGACATCATCACGGCCTTGGCCGGCTGTTCGACAAACTTCGACATGCTGTTCACTCCTTGGGATCTGATCATGTCTGCAAAAGCCCGGAAGCCGCACAGACCTGGCGTCCGGCCTGCCTGACGCGGTGCAGACAATGGGCCAGATTATCACCTGATCCCGACGCAGACCGTCAATTCCCGTGACGGCCGTTCGTCGGGCCGGCCGCTGCACCGCACGGCATGTCCACACTGCGTCCGGTACAACGCTTCATGGACACGATGGGCCGACTGATGGACGACCTTTGCCTGTGCATGGCGCCGTCAGCACACGGCCCGAACCAGCCCGGGGATGAACAAGTCCATGACACGCTCTAGAATGGCGGACAGCAACCGCCCGTAGGAGTCTGCCCATGCGTAAGCCGTTCAATTTCAGTGCCGGCCCGGCCGTGCTGCCCGAAGCCGTCCTGGCCCGGGCCGCCAGCGAGATGTCCGACTGGCATGGCACCGGCATGTCGGTGATGGAAATGTCGCACCGCGGCAAGGACTACATGGGCATCCAGGCCCAGGCCGAAGCCGACCTGCGTGAGCTGCTGAACATCCCGTCCGGATACCGGGTGCTGTTTCTGGCCGGGGGCGCCACGCTGCAGTTTGCGGCACTGGCACTGAACCTGCTGCCCGAGGGCGGCAGTGCCGACTACATCGACACCGGCATCTGGTCATCTAAAGCCATCAGCGAGGCACAGCGCTTCGGCACCGTGCGCGTGGCCGCCAGCGGCAAGGACAGCGGCTACACGCGCGTTCCCGACCGCAACGACTGGGATCTGGACCCGGACGCGGCCTATGTGCATCTTTGCGGCAACGAGACCATCGGCGGGGTGGAGTTCCACGACACGCCCGACGTGGGCCGCGTGCCGCTGGTGGTGGATGCCTCGTCGCACATCCTGTCGCGCCCCATGGACGTGAGCCGCTACGGCATGATCTACGGCGGCGCCCAGAAGAACATCGGGCCGGCCGGGCTGTCACTGGTGATCATCCGCGAAGACCTGCCCGGCCGTGCACGCAGGGCCATGCCATCCATTCTGGATTACGGCAGGCAGGCCGAAAACGACTCCATGATCAACACCCCACCCACCTACGCCATCTATCTGGCCGGGCTGGTGTTCCAGTGGCTGAAGGATCTGGGTGGCCTGACGGAAATGGCGCGCCGCAATGAGGCCAAGGCCAGGCTGCTCTACGACGCGCTGGACGCCAGCAGCTTCTACAGCAACCCGGTGGCGCCGGAGAACCGTTCGTGGATGAACGTGCCATTCACGCTGGCCGATGCGGCACTGGATGCCGAATTCCTGAAGGGCGCCGAGGCCCGCGGCCTGATGAACCTGAAGGGGCACCGCTCGGTGGGCGGCATGCGTGCGTCCATCTACAACGCCATGCCGCTGGAAGGGGTGCAGGCGCTGGTGGATTACCTGAAGGAATTCGAAAGGACGCGCGCCTAGGGACCCTCTGCAGCCTTCGAGAACATCCATCCATGAGTTCCAGCTTCGTTCAAACTCTCCGCCAGCGCTGGGCCGCTGCCGATTCCATGCTGTGCGTGGGACTGGATCCGGATCCGGCCCGCATCCCGTCGTATCTGGGGACCGGGCCGGCAGCCATCGACCATTTCTGCCGCCAGATCATTGCGGCCACGGCCGATACGGCCTGCGCCTTCAAGCCGCAGATCGCCTACTTTGCCGCCCAGGGCGCCGAAGAGGTGCTGGCCGGGCTGATCCGCCACATCCATGCCGACTACCCCGGCATTCCGGTGATTCTGGACGCCAAGCGCGGTGACATCGGCAGTACGGCCCGGCAGTACGGCGTGGAGGCCTTCGACCGTTTCGGCGCCGATGCGCTGACGCTCTCGCCCTTCATGGGCTTCGACTCCATCGAGCCCTATTTCGACTGGGCCGGTCGCGGGCTGATCCTGCTGTGCCGCACCAGCAACCCGGGGGGCAATGACCTGCAGGCGCTGCCGGTCCTGCCCGAGCAGCCCGCCAGCCAGACGGTGGCCACAGGGACAGGGGGTACTTCCGCCGTATCCCAGGGCATTCCGCCCACCACGGCCGGCGCGGCCACCACCGTATCGGCAGCCATCACGCAACCGTCGGCACTGACCCACGGGACAGCGGTTGCCGCAGGGCCGGAGACGGTCACGCACCTCTACGAACACCTGGCCTCGCTGGCTGCCGGCCCGTGGAACCGCAACGGCGAGCTGGGGCTGGTGGTGGGTGCCACCTTCCCCGACGAACTGGCCCGCGTGCGTGCGCTGGCCCCCAACCTGCCGCTGCTGGTACCCGGTGTGGGCGCCCAGGGAGGCGATGTCGATGCCACCGTGCGTGCCGGGCTGGATGCCAGCGGCTTCGGGCTGATCATCAATTCGTCCCGCGCCATCCTGTACGCCGGCCAGGGCACGGACTTTGCCGACGCCGCCCGGCAGGTGGCGATGGAGACCCGCGACGCCATCCGGGCGGCACGGCGGGCCGCACGGGGCTGAGCACAAACCCCTGCCCTGCCACAGCCACAGCCACAGCCACAGCCACAGCCACAGCCACAGCCACCGGACAGCATGGCAGGGCTACACGGCAGGCCACATGCGACCCAGTCCCTGTCACTCGCCATGCAGCCGCCAGCAGCAGCGACCGGATGCCGTGCCTCGCGGACGGCAGGGCATGGCAGACAGCACAGGCGACCGCAACAGGGGGCAGAGGCCCCCCGTCTGCCAGGGCCGTGGCAAGGACTTGCCAAGCGCGGAAATCGCTATATAATGCTGATCTCTGCATTGCAGAGCACGTGGAGATGTAGCTCAGCTGGTTAGAGCGCACGACTCATAATCGTGAGGTCGGTGGTTCAAGTCCACCCTTCTCTACCACGTATTCCGGCTGGTTGCCCTGTTGCAGGGCCGCGGCCCAGAGCCCCGCAGGTCAAGCGCCTCCGGGGCTTTTTTCTTGGCTGCATGTTCTTGCCCGTGTGGCACGGCACGTGACAGGTCGGCCAGCCTTGCCTGCGCATGGCGCCCGGTCAGGGTATCTGTTGCCAGCACGGAAACGAATGCGTCCATGACTCATCTGCGGCACAGCCTTTCGTGGCACACCGCAGCATCGCACGACACTGCATCGTATACTCGCAAACCACTTCTGCATTCCGGTACCGCGCCTGTGGTGCGGTACGTCACCCGGCCCACCATGCCTCCCAGTACTCTCCCCAGTCCGGAGACATCCTCACACCCGGCCCCGCCTGCGGGCAACGGCAGCCATGTGGAGCCGCTTTCTGCCCTCCGGCTGTCCATCCCCATCGCCATGGGCTACATCCCGCTGGGCATGGCCTTTGGCTTTCTGATGGCACAGGCCGGCGCCGACTGGTGGGTGGCCCCGCTGATGAGCCTGCTGGTCTATGCCGGTGCGGCCCAGTTCATGGCGGTGCCGATGTTTGCAGCAGGTGAATCACTGGCCGCCATTGCGGTGGCCACGCTGGTGGTCAACCTGCGCCACATCTTCTACGGGCTGTCGATTCTCGACCGCCTGCCACAGGGCCGGCTGGCCCGCGCCTGCCTGGCCTGGCAGCTCACCGACGAGACCTACTCGCTCATCTCCACCCTGCCCGACAGCGCCACGCCCCGGCAGATGCTGGGGCTGACCATGATCAATCACGGCTGGTGGCTGCTGGGCACGGTGCTGGGCAACGCCATCGGCATGGGCCTGTCGCCCACGCTGCAGGGGTTCGATTTCAGCCTGGCCGCCCTCTTTGCGGTGCTGGTGGTGGCACAATGGCGCAGCAGCCGTCAGCTGGCGCCCCTCGTCACGGCCATCGTTACCTACACCGTGGGCTGGGCAGTCTATCCGCAGCAGGCCATGCTGCTGGCCATCGGCCTGTCGGTGGGCGTATCCCTGCTGCAGAGCTTCCGCCAGCCGGAGGGGCAGCCATGAGCACACCCGACACCATGCTGGGCGGCTGGCAGGCCCTGGCCGCCATCGTGGTCATGGCGCTCATCACCTTCGCCCTGCGGGCCCTGCCCTTCGTGGCGGCCGGGCTGCTCAACCGCTTCCGGGCCATCCGCACGCTGGGGCGGTTTCTGCCGCCGGCCATTCTGGGCCTGCTGCTCATTCACACCATGGTGGGCTTCATCCAGAACGACGCCTCCACCGTGGGTGCCTGGCCCTCACTGGCCGCCCTGGCCGTCACGGTAGTGGTCCAGCTGGCCAGCCGCCACGCCCTGCTCAGCATTCTGGCCGGTACGGGCCTGTATGTGGTGCTGCGCAACGCCTCCGTGCTGTTCCAGTAACCGGGTGACGGGTTTGCGGTTCCCGTGTCAGATGCCAGACTGGCAGATCCCCGGCGTTCACCATCCCGCCCCTGGAGAGTGCGGCTGAAGCTGCTGCTCAGCCAGTTGTCGCTGAAACAGCCGCCATCGGCAGAAAATCGCCCGCTACCGCCTCACCAAAGCCTATGTGGAATGATGGCCACGCGGATGCTGTCGGCAGGGAGAATGGCAGTTTTCCTGCCGGGCCGAACGCGCCAGAAAAACAGTGCTCGTGGTCTGCCGGACTGTGTGCCGAAGGCTCGTCTGTCGGGCTGAACGGCGGCGCACCTGCCTGCCGCTCCGGCATGGCCGATGGGCATTCCCCAGATACACCGGACAGCCCCGTTCCGCAGGACGCCCCGTCACCACGCCCCTGCCCGGCCAGCCAGCACAATCCGCGAATCACACCGGCATGGGTGATCCACGCCTCGGCGTACGCCCATCCATGCCGGTCCCGCAACGACGGGGTTTCCCATGCCGCCCGGACAGCCTGCAGCCCCTCATGCAGGCGCATCAGGAACTGCGCCACCGACTCACCGTGGCCGCCCGCCCGGTAATGGCCGAAATCGTCGGTCCAGGCCTGCAGTTCGGCTGCCGGCAGATCGGCCCACAGGCGCCCTTCCCAGGCACCAAAATCCATCTCGGCCAGCCAGTCCTCCGGAGGGCGAAGCTGCACGTCGGGGCGCAGGACGTGCAGGGCCTGCAGCAGGGTCTGGCAGCGCTGCAACGGTGAGCTGCGCAGCACGATGCCAGCCGGCAGCCGCGCCGCCAGTGCCTGCGCGGCACGGGCCGTGTCGGCCGGCTGTGCCGCCAGATCGGTACGGCCATAACAGAGCCCGGCCGGCGCCTCGGGGCGTGGATGACGCACCAGCCAGCACAACGATGCGGCTTCCGCGGGGACATCAACCATCTCCGTGGCAGGCGGCACGGCATTCCCACGCAGCCCCCCGTCGCGGCTGTTCGGAACGATGCCGTCCCCACGATGGGTCGTCTCGCGCCCGCCCCAGGCAGCGTCTCCACGATGAACCGTCCCGGTGCCCTTCACGGTTGTGCCCCCATGATCAGGCACAGCACCAGATAACCGGACACCTCGGCCAGCTGCTGGGTTGCGCCCATGCAGTCGCCCGTGATGCCCCCCAGCCGGCGCCGGAAAAACCGTCCCAGCCCCCCCACGACCAGCAGCAGCGTGACCATCACCCCCAGCAGGACCATCCCGCCCGCCACCCGGGCCACCAGCAGCACGGCCGGCAGCGCCCACAGAGACGACACCCACAGTATGCGCCGGTCCAGACGTTCCAGCAGCGAGCGCGCCTTGCTGGTGCCACCGGCCGCCACGGGCGTTCCCCCCACATAAGGCAGCCATTGCGGCAGCAGCAGGGCCGTCCAGCGCGACAGCACGTGCATGGCCAGCACCAGCAGCATCGCGTGGGCCAGCCCCTGCACCTGCAGTAGTGCCAGCAGGCAGAGCTTGAGCAGCAGCACCAGCAGCAGTGTGATCGTGCCGTAGGTGCCCAGCCGCGAATCCTTCATGATGCGCAGCGCCGTCTCGCGGTCTGCACTGCCGCCCAGTGCATCGCCCACATCGGCCAGCCCGTCCTCGTGAAAGGCGCCGGTCAGCAGTACGGTCGCCATGGTCGAGAGCAGCGCCGCCACGAGCGCCACCAGCAGCCAGACGGCATCATGCGCAGGAACGGCTGACATACCGGCCAGCCCCCACACCACCAGACCCAGCACCAGCGCCGCCACGCCGCCCACCAGCCAGCCCACGGCTGGAAAATGCGCGGTCGATGCCTTCATCAGGGCCGGGCTGTAGCCCACCCAGCGTGCCACCCGTGCCGGCAGGGGAATGCGCGTGAAAAACTGCAGCGCCAGCAGCACATGGCGCAGCAGATTGCCCTGCAGTTCGGCTGGCGCACCGGGCTCGCCGGATGACGATGGCTCTCCAGACGGCTGTCCCACAGGCGCCTCCCCCTCGTGCCTCAAGGCTGTGCCTCACCCCGGGCCAGTACGGTGGCCAGCGGCGCGATGTCGTTGAGCGTGCGGCAGGCCGATTCCAGCAGCGGCCACACCAGCGTGGCGGCCGATCCCTCACCCAGCCGCATGCCGAACTGCAGCAGCGGGTCGCCCCCCAGGGCAGCCAGCATCAGCCGGTGCCCCGGCTCGGCCGACACGTGCGAGAACACGCAGCGCTCCAGCACCGCCGGCTGCAGCCGCGCCGCCACCAGCACGGCCGAGCTGGTGATGAAGCCATCCACCACGATCACCCGGTTCTCCAGCGCCGCCTGCAGGACGGCACCCACCAGCGTGGCAATCTCGAAGCCCCCCAGGGCAGCCAGGGCAGCCAGCGGTTCCGTGGCCGCGGCGTTGCGCACCAGTGCCGCAGCCAGTGCCCGGGTCTTGCGTTGCCGCCCTTCGGCGTCCAGACCAGCCCCCGGGCCGACCACCTGGTCGATGGGCAGATCGGCCAGCCGTGCCAGCAGCAGAGACGCGGGCGAGGTGTTGCCGATGCCCATCTCGCCCAGCAGGATCGCATTGCCGGGCAGAGCCTGCACCAGCGCCCGGCCGTTGCGAATGGCCTGCAGGCACTGTGCCGGCGTCATGGCCGGCTGCCGGGTGGCATCTGCCGTGCCAGCCCCCAGCCGGCGCAGCAGCAGACCGGGCCGCTCGGGCAGCGGCTGCACCACGCCACAGTCCACCACCAGCACCTTCAGGCCATGCTGGCGGGCCAGCACGCTCACCGTGGCCTCGCCGTCCAGAATGGTCTGCATCATCAGCGTGGTCACGGTGGAGGGCCAGGCCGATACACCCTGCGCCACCAGACCATGGTCGCCCGCGCACAGCAGCACGGCGGCATCCTGCAGTTGCGGCGATTCGGTCTGCAGGATCTGGCCGATCTGTACCGACAGGGCTTCCAGCCGGCCCAGCGAGCCCGGCGGACGCGCCTGGGCATCCAGCTTCGCCTGCAGGGCAGCCGCGCGGGCCGGATCGAAAACGGGTTCGATGACGGGAATGGTGGCCGCCACATCGGCAGGCGGGAAGAGGTCGGAATGCAGGGACGAAAACGAACGGATGTCGGACATGGCAGAACCGGAAGAAAAAGGAACAGGCGCCGTGCATGGAAATCACGGTGCCGCAAGACTCATGCAGAGGATCGGGATACGCAGGAAGCCGCCCTGTCGGGCACGAAACCGTGCCCCGGTGCACTGCCGGGGCCTTTCATTATCGGCCAGTTCAGCCGGATGGCGGACGCCGCCCGGGGCGTGGGAAGCGCATCCCCAGCAACCCGTCCAGCACCCCGGGGGCAAAGCTGTTGCCCACATGATCGGCCAGCCCGTCGAACACGGCCGCCAGCGGACGCGCCTGCTGGCCGAACAGCGCCTGCAGCACATCATCGTTCTCGAACATGCCGTGCAGGTACACGCCCAGCACATTGCCCCGGACGTTGCACCAGCCCAGACCATCCGGCAGCACGCCGAGAACCCCCATCACGCCAGGGACGCCAGGGACACCAATAGCTGCTCCGGCCGCGGCCTCTGTGGCCTCTGCGGCTTCTGTGGCTTCTGCAACTTCTGCGATTTCTGCGGTTTCCGTGGTTCCTATGGCTTCTATGACATCTGCCGCCTCTGTAGCCCCTACCATGATGTCCGCCCCCACCGGCTGCGTCTGCCCCTGGTGGATTTCGTATCCCGTCACCTGCACCCCCGACAGCACCGACCATGGCCCCGGCAGTGAGCCGAAGCGTTCCGTCCGGCGCCGCAGCACCTTCTCGCGGCCGAACACCGTCTGCAGCGGCAGCAGCCCCAGTCCCTGGCCAGCGCCATCCAGCCCCAGCGGATCACGCAGCGCCTGCCCCAGTATCTGCAGTCCGCCACAGATGCCCAGCACCCGGCCACCACGGGCCGCATGCGCCCGCACCCAGGCATCCAGCCCCTGCCGCTTCAGCCAGGCCAGATCGGTACTGGTGTGCTTCGAACCCGGCAGGATGATCCAGTCATCCACCGACAGTTCGGGCCGCATGCCGGCCTCCCGCACCGCCACCAGCTGCACGCCACGCAGGGCGGCCAGCGGCTCGAACTCATCCAGATTGCTGATGCGCGGCGGCACCAGCAGGGCAATCCGCGCCGGCGCACACACCGGCCGGTCTGCCGGGCATGCGTTGGCCTCCGCCACCCGCCGCGGGCCGGGTATGCCGTCGTCCCCCCGGGGACCGGTGCCTGCCATGATGGCCTTGCCTGCGCCGTCGTCCAGCCGGGGGCCAGCGCTGGCACTGGCGTTGCCTGCACCATCACAGCCGTCGGGGGATCTTCCCTGCGCTGCCTGCCGGTCCCGGTACTGGAACCAGCCATCCTCCTCCGGCAGGCCGTGGCCGGTCCACATCGGCACGGTGGCCACCACCGGCACACCGGTCATGGCCAGCATCCGTTCGGGGGCGGGTGCCAGCAGGCTGGCATCCCCCCGAAAGCGGTTCAGCACGAAGCCGCGCAGGCGCTGACGGTCCTCTTCGGGCATCAGCGCCCAGGTGCCGTACAGATGGGCAAAGGCACCGCCGCGGTCGATGTCGGACACCAGCAGGCAGACGGCATCGGCGTGGCGCGCCACCCGCAGGTTCACCACATCGCTGGACTGCAGGTTGATCTCGGCCGGCGACCCGGCCCCCTCGATGACGATCACATCGTACTGGCGGCGCAGATCGTCCAGCGTCTGCGCCAGCAGCGGCCAGACTTCCGCGCAGCGGGCCCGCCAGGGCATGCCGGTCAGCCGGGCATCCACCTGCCCCAGCAACACCACCTGGCTGCGCGTGTCGGCCTCGGGCTTGAGCAGCAGCGGGTTCATCTGCACCGTGGGCTCCACGCCCGCGGCCAGCGCCTGAAAATACTGCGCGCTGCCAATTTCACCGCCCGCCACCACGCGGGCGTTGTTGCTCATGTTCTGCGCCTTGAAGGGCGCAACCCGCAGCCCCTGCCGCGCATACCAGCGGCACAGCGCCGTCACCAGCCAGCTCTTGCCCGCCCCGCTGCTGGTGCCCAGCACCATGATGCAGCGGGCCAGCCGGCCAGCGGTGTCCGCCGTGCTGCCGGCTGGCGGCATCCCGGCATCTGCACCCGTGCCGGTCTGAACACCTGCGCGGACAACGTCGTCGCGGCGCCGGGGACCGTGCCGATTTGCCTGTACACCAGCGCCTGCCTCCGCATCGGCGCCATCCTGTGCGCCAACGCCGGCATCCGCACCAGCATCAGCCTGTTCGCCCGTACCGGCCACCCATGACCGTTCACCCACGCCGTTCAGTCCTCGATGCCGCGCTGCGCCGGCACCCCGGCCTCGAAGGCGTGTTTTATCTTGGTCATCTCGGTGACGGTGTCGGCCAGTTCGATGATTTCCGGCGGGCAGCGCCGCCCGGTGAGCACCACGTGCACATGCGGCGGACGGTGCTTCAGCGTCTCCAGCACCGGCTCCAGCGGCATCCAGCCATAGATGAGCGGATAGGTGATCTCGTCCAGCACCACCAGAAAATGCTCACCGTCCATGATGGTCTTCCGGGCGCGCTCCCAGCCCTCCCGCGCCAGGGCGGCGGACTTTTCCAGATCCTGGCTCTTCCAGCTGAAACCGTCACCCAGACCCTCGATGGGCACCCCCAGCTGTTCGAAAGTGCGGTGCTCGCCAAAACGTGCCGAGGCCACCTTCAGAAACTGGTAGATGTGCACCTTCTTGCCACGCCCGTGCGCCCGCAGCGCCAGCCCGAAGGCGGCCGTGCTCTTGCCCTTGCCGTCACCGGTGTTGACGATGATCAGGCCGCGCCGCTCGCCCTGACGCTTTTCGTAAGGTTTCTCGCGAGGGGGCTGTTCGATTTCCATGGTCGTCGTTCTCCCGGAAGCTGTTTCCCGAAATGGCTGTTCAGAGGTGTCATGGGCCTGTTCATCCCTGTCCGGCAAGGCTGTCCGCCCTTGTCAGGCAGGGCAACGCCGGCCGTGTGCGGCTTCGGGGTCAGCCGTGCGCAACTTCGGGGCCAGCGTGGGGACGAACGGGTCCAGAACACACTTCTGGAACAGGTCCACGACGCGCGCTATTGTTCCAGCAAATGCCCACCGCCGCATCCGCACCACAGGCAGATTTGCTGCGGGAACATGTTCCACCTGCAGGGAACGCGTGCCCCAGGCTAGCCCACCACCTTCAGGAAACACGCACCACAGACCAGCCCACCACCTTCAGGGAACGCGCACCACAGGCCAGCCCACCACCTTCAGGGAACATGCACCACAGGCTGGCCAGAGCCAGGGCGTGTCATGGGCCGATCCCCGCGCTGCTGCCGGCCGGGTACCGGCAGGGGATCATGCGCAGGCTAGACCGCCCCCTGCCATGGAACGGTCAGCGCCGCTTCAGCAGCCGGACCACGCAGTCCCGCATCTGCTGTGCCCCCTCGGCCAGCCGGGGGCCGGGGCGTACCAGCACATCCAGTGCGTCTCCGCCGAACAGGCACACCCGCCCCTGCTGCAGCGCCTTCAGCCGCTGCCAGCCCGGACGCGCCCGCACTGCCGCCAGCCCCTGCTGCTGCGGATCGCTGATCATCAGCACATCAGGCTGCACCTGCAGCGCCCATTCGCGGCTGACCTGCAGATACGCGGGCATGGTGTGTGATCCAGGGCTCCCCCCTGACGCACCGGCATGCCCTTCCCCGTCCGGCGTACCGGCATCCGTCCCCCCTTTCGCACGTCCATCCCGGCGAGCATCCTTACCCGCCTGCTCACCTGCTGTCATCTCTGCGCCGGAAATCACATTGGCCAGCCCCAGTCCTGCCAGCGTCTCGCCCAACAGCGACGAAGGCGTGGCCACCCACGGGGCCGGATCCACCTCCAGCCACACCCGCCAGCCGCGCGCGGCAGGTGGCATGGACGCCGCCACCGCATCCAGCTGTGTGCGGATGCCGGCCCACACCGCATCGGCACGCGCCTGCGGCAGGTCCAGCACACGGGCCAGGCGCTGCAGCAGCGGCGCCACATCCGCCTGCCGGCGCGGTGACAGAACCAGCACCGCCACACCCAGTTTCTGCAAACGGTCGGCCACCACACCGCCACTGGCCATCAGCACCACATCCGGCTGCAGCGCCGCCACGCTCTCCACATTGAAGCTGCCCAGACTGCCCAGCTTCGGCAGCGTCACCACCTGCGCCGGCCAGTTGGAAAAGCGGTCCACCCCCACCAGCCGGTCACAGGCCTGCAGCACACAGACCGACTCGGTCAGCGCCGGCGAAAGCGACACCACCCGCCGCACCCGCGCCGGCAGGGTCACGGTCAGCCCCCGGTCGTCCTTCAACGTACGGTTACCCGCCTGCGTGCGATCATCCAGGCGCGCCTGGTCATCCATACCGTCCAGACCACCCGCGCGCCTCCGGGCATCCGCAGGCGTCCGGGCGTCTGCATGCATCCGGAACCCCGTATCCATCCGGGCATCCGAATGCCCCCAGCCTTCCGTTCGCACGCTGTCCTGCGCAGCAGGCACCTGACCGGCCGTCGGTACGGGACTGCCAGTCATCGGCCCGCCCCCAGCCCCCGGAACCGCCGCAGAAACAGCGCCTGCCCCCAGCAATACCCCGGCCAATCCCCGTAAAAACAGCCGCCCGGCCCCACCCATCAACCTGTTCATCATCACAAACACAACACTTTGCGTCACCGGTCGGCGCGACATTGCGCACATTCCCGGTTACAATCGACAATTCGTAACCTATTGTTCCATATCGGAACACAACATTTCCATTTCCGCAGAACCCGTCCCTGCAGAGACGGGCTCTGGCCGCGTGGCCCCGCATCCCTGCATCCCGTGCGGCAGCCGGCCCATCCTTACTGTTTCAGTCATGATCAGCCGACTCTTCAAGCATCGCCAGCCCGCCTACCGGCCCCAGGCCCAGGCCCGCCAGGACGCGCTGCGCAACGAGAAACTGGCCACCCCCAGTCACCTGGCGGAACGCCGCAGCCTGCTGCGCGCCGCGAGCGCCTGGCTGGTCGCCCCGTCGTGTGTGGCCGCGGTCACCGCCGTGGCGCTGGACTTCCTGTCGCCGGCCGTGACGGCCGCACAGAACCGCCACTTTCCCGACGCCACGCAACTGGGCCGCATCCGCTTCGGCCAGTTCCCCGACGCCACGCTGGGCCGCAAGGCCGTCCGGCTGGGTGCCGGTGCCCGCATCTACAACCAGGACAACCTGATCGTGCCGCCCGTGTCCGTGCACGGCAAGAGCTTCGTGGTGGGCTATCTGGCCGGCCCCACCGGTGAAATCACCACCGTCTGGATCCTGAGCGAAGAAGAATACCGCGCCCTGCGCCGGCGCAACCGCTGAACGGCACGGCCATTTGACCGGGATCAGCACCCCGCCTGCCCCGTACTGCGACCATGCGTGCTGTCTGGACACATCTAGAGCCAACGATATCGCATGACCCGCAAACTGTACCTGCGCACCTTCGGGTGCCAGATGAATTCGTATGACAGCGAACGGATGGCCGACCTCCTGGCCGAGGCCGAGCACACCGAGCTGACCGACAACCCCGAAGAGGCCGACATCGTCCTGTTCAACACCTGCTCCATCCGCGAGAAGGCACAGGAAAAGGTCTTCTCCGACCTGGGCCGCTTCAGGGCCATGAAGGCTGCGCGCCCGGACCTGATCATCGGCGTGGGCGGCTGCGTGGCCAGCCAGGAGGGCGAGGCCATCGTGCAGCGCGCGCCCTACGTGGACGTGGTGTTCGGGCCGCAGACGCTGCACCGCCTGCCCGAACTCATCCGCGCCAAACGCCGCTCTGGCCAGTCGCAGGTCGACATCCGCTTCCCCGAAATCGAGAAATTCGACGCCCTGCCGCCGCAGCGCAAGGAAGGGGGCAGCGCCTTCGTTTCCATCATGGAAGGCTGCAGCAAATACTGCAGCTTCTGCGTGGTGCCCTACACCCGTGGCGAGGAGATCTCCCGCCCCTTCGAGGCCGTGCTCACCGACGTGATGACGCTGGCCGACCAGGGCGTGAAGGAAGTGACCCTGCTGGGCCAGAACGTCAACGCCTACCTGGGCCAGGTCGAAGGCTTCGACGCCCCGGCCGATTTCACCACGCTGCTCGACTACATCCACGACATCGACGGCATCGAGCGCATCCGCTACACCACCTCCCACCCGCGTGAATTCACCGAGCGGCTCATCGAGGCCCACGGCCGCCTGCCCAAGCTGGCACCACTGGTGCATCTGCCCGTGCAGTCCGGCTCCGACCGCATCCTCGCAGCCATGAAGCGTGGCTACACCTCGCTGGAATACCGCTCCATCATCCGCCGGCTGCGGGCCGCCAGCCCCGGCATCGGCCTGACCACCGACTTCATCGTCGGCTTTCCGGGCGAGACCGAGGCCGACTTCCAGAAGACCCTCAAGCTCGCACAGGATCTGGCCTTCGACGACGCCTATTCGTTCATCTACAGCCCGCGCCCCGGCACCCCCGCGGCCAGCCTGCACGACGACACCCCAGCCGAGGAAAAGGTCGAACGCCTGCAGCGCCTGCAGGCCGTGGTCCAGCAGAGTTCGATGGACATCGCCGGACGCATGGTCGGCAGCCGCCAGCGCGTGCTGGTCGAAGGGCGCTCCAAAAAGGATGCGCACGAACTCACCGGCCGCTGCCCGAACAACCGTACCGTCAACTTCCCCGGCGATCCGGACCTCATCGGCCAGATGATCGACGTGGACATCGTCTCGGCATACACCCACACCCTGCGTGGCGAGCCGGTGGCCGAACAGGTCGAGCGCACACTGGTACGGGTCGCAGCCGAGCGCCGGGCCCGGGGTGAGATCCACGCCCGGGAAATCTCCCGGCCCCGTGCCGCGTAACCCGCTTCGAAGCTCTCATGCGCCCTGTCCCGCTGGCCGTTGCCCTGGCATGTATCACGCTCTCCCTTCCCGCGGCGGCCAGCGGGACGTTCACCACCACGACCAGCGGAACGGCCACTACACGACAGGCCGTTTCCGCCAGCAAAAACGTCCGTGCAGGAACGGCCGTGCCAGCAGGATGGGACATGCCGACCGCTGGCACGGCGATCGTCTCCCGCCCCCGGACAATCATCAACGCAGCCACAACCGGCGTCTCTCCCACAGTCCCAGGCAAGGGTAGTGCCCTGCCGTCTGACACGGCCACCGGTGCAGCACCGCTGGCCGGCAGTTTCTCCGCCCTGCCGGCCCTGCTCGACCGGGCGCGTGCCCTGCTGCCCCGCCAGCCCGAGGCGGCGTGGCGGCTGCTGGAGCCCCACACCTGGACCTACGCCGGCAGCCGCGACTTCGACTACCTGCTGGGGGTGGCTGCCCTGGACAGCCAGCGCCCCGGTGAAGCCGTCATGGCGCTGGAACGGGTGCTGGATACCCATCCCGACGACACCGCCGCGCGCACCGAACTGGCCCGTGCCTATCTGGCCCTGGGCGAACACGACAGCGCCCGGCAGGTGCTGCAGCAGCTCGTCCGGCAGCCGCAGCTGCCGCTGGAAGCCCGCGAGAGCGTGCAGCGCTATCTGGACATCATCGCCCGCCAGAACAGTGCCAGCCCGCGCCGCTGGCAGCTGGCGCTGAACCTCACCACGGGCCACGACAGCAATGTCAACGCCGGCAGCACCCGCAACCGCTGGATCATCGACGACGGCCAGGTGCTCACCCCGCTCGACGAAAACCGCCCGCACGGCAGCCCCTTTGCCGAGCTGGGTCTGCAGTTCCAGCACACCCTGCCGCTGTCCGGCACTCTCGGCTGGACAAACACCGTCAACGCCAGCCAGCGCTTCAACCCCCGCCAGCACCGGCAGGACACGGGCACCCTCGGCGCCAGCAGCGGCCTGGCCCTCACACGGGGTGCCCACCGTTTCTCGGCCGCCCTCAATCTGCAGCAGATGTGGCTGCAGGACCGGCGCTTCCGCCGCGCCACCGGCCTGCTCGGCCAGTGGCAATTCGATCCCAACCCACAGAACCAGCTGGGCCTGTACGCCCAGGTCTTCCGGCTGGACTTCGACGACCAGCCCCTGCGCAACGCCCGCCGTACCCTGCTGGGTGCCACCTGGGCCCATGCCTTCCGGGCGCGTGGCAACCCGGTGCTGATCGCCAACCCCTATGCCGGTCGCGAACAGCCCCGTCACACCCTGCCCGTGCTCGACTTCCGGATAGCCGGCCTGCGGCTGGGCCTGCAGCGTGAGCTGGGCGCACGCTGGCGCGCCAATCTGGGCCTGCAGTGGGAAGAACGTCGCCACCGGGGGCCCGATCCCCTCTTCGGCCGCACCCGTCACGACCGCCAGCTGGACCTGCGCCTGGGCGCCGATCATGCGCTCAGCCCGCAGCTCACCCTCAGCCCCCAGCTGCTCCACACCCGCAACCACGCCACCCTGGCCCCCAACGACTTCCGGCGCACGCAGCTGCTGGTGGATGTGCAGTACCGCTGGTAGAACACGGCCTCACCCGGCAGGGCATACTGGCGACACACGACCGGAACCTGCCCGAAGACCCTACCCTTGGGCGCGGCATGACCGTGTTGGCAGCGTCTTGAAACCATCGAGGATTCTGCACCCCTGCTGCCTTGCAAAGGGGAGTTCACGGCGCACGACCACCTGTTGCTCCCGCGCGACAAACACACGCGCCGGACAGACAGCAGGGCCACCATCCATCCAGCCGCCCGGCCGCATTCATCCCCCGCCCCCGACCGGCGCCCCCTGACGGTCGACAGCCGGCCCCCATCCCCCTGCCCGGCGGCGTGCTGCCCCACCACAATGCGCGCCAGGGAGGATCTCGCTTCAACTGCGGCCTGGCCATGCGCGTATGTGCACCATCCCTCGTGCCTTGCACCGCAACGCCCGCGCAGATCCTCCTCCTCTCTCTTTCGCACCATGTGGTGGACCCGTCGTGGCGCAACCCCGCAATCCAGACAGCCAGGGACCTGGTCCCTCCTGCTGCAGCACGCGCTGCGACTGCACCGTGCCCGCACGGTTTGCCTCCCTGCCGCCCGCGACCTCCGTCTGGACCCCGGCCAGAACCTCCGCCTGGTCTGGCACCAGAGCTTCCGTCTGGAGTCCCGCCTGGCACCCCCGCCGCCTGCTGCAGATCGGCCTGCCGATCCTCGCCCTGGCCATGCCGCCGGGTCATGCCCTTGCACTCGGCCAGCCGGGCAACCTGCCCCCGCCGGCCCCCGCCGCTGTGCCCCTCGCCGCCGGCCGTCTCATCATGGCCAGCGGCGACGTGCGCATCGTCGATATCCAGAGCGTCCCACCGGCGTCCGGGCAGGCATCGGCAGCCTCCGGCGTCGCCCATACCAGCGCCGCATCCACCGGGGTATCCCCATCTGCCACATCGTCCACCAGGGATTCCGCATCCTCCACACCGACCACCGGACAGTCCATCAGAACCGCCCAGGCCGGCGACTGGCTTCATGCCGGCCAGATGATCATCACCGGCGCCCACGGCCGGGCGCAGATCCGCTTCCGTGACGGTGCGCTGGTCTCGCTGCAGCCCCGGTCACAGTTCCGCATCGACCAGTACGCCTATGGAGAAGACCGCCAGCGCAGCTTCTACAGCCTGCTCGAAGGCACCCTGCGGGCCATCTCCGGCGCCATCGGCAAGAAGAACCCCGACGACTTCCGGCTCGACACGCCCACCGCCACCATCGGCATCCGGGGTACCGAGTTTCTCGTACAGGAAACCCACTGCAACCCGCACTGCCAGCCGGGCCAGCAGGACGGCCTGAACGTGGCCGTCAGTCACGGTCGCGTACGCGTCTTCAATGGCGCCGGCGCCATCGACATCGGCGCCGGCCGCGCCACCTGGGTTGCCTCGGCCACCAGCCGCCCCCAGCCCACCACACGCAAACCCGTCATCAGCGCCCCGCCCACCCAGCAGGAGCGCGATGCCGAGCAGAAAGCAGACGAAAGCGCGCAGACCACCGGCGATTCCACACAGGCCGGGTCCACTGCGTCTGACGACGGCTCGTCTACCGGGACCACGTCCAGCGACACCACGTCAACCGGAACCACGTCCAGCGACGGCTCGTCCGGTGACAGCCTGTCCAGCAACAGCGCCTCATCCGGTGCATCCCAAGCGGCAGGCAACACGTTCCAGACGGGAGTGTCCAGCCCGAAGAGCGTCCTGCCTGCCGGCAATCTGGGGCTGCCACAGATTTCCATTCCCCAGCCATCCAGACGTCCGGACGCCCAGCCGCCTGCCACGGCGCCCGTCACACCCGTGCGTCCCACGCCGGCGCCACAGCCGGCACCACGGCCCACACCAAAGCCCGAACCCGCGTCGGCACCGCAGCCCGCTCCGGCTCCCGTGCCCTCTCCCGGCACGACGCCCACGCCGGCTCCGGCCCCCACGCCCAACCCAGCCCCAGCTCCGACACCAGAGCCCACGCCTGCGCCTGCTCCCACGCCCGTCCCGGTACCCACACCGACACCTGCGCCCGCCCCGACACCCGCTCCCTCGCCCGTGCCGGCCCCAGGGCCTGCGCCCCAGCCAGCCCCCATTCCCGGACCCGAGCCAATCCCTCAACCAGCCCCCGGCCCGGTCCCGGCGCCGGAACCTGTGCCCGCTCCGTCACCGGTTCCATCGCCCCTGCCGGTCATTCCCGTCGAACCCGATCTGCCCGACAACCCGGAAGCGGCACGCCCGCGCCCCCCGGCCCCCGAACCTGCTCCGGAGCCTGCCCCCGTGCCGGCGCCCGGCCCTGCACCCGTGCCGTCTCCGGAACCCGCGCCAGCCCCGAGCGATCCGGTCATCCCACCATCGCCCGCACCCACCCCCACCGACCCGGTCACACCACCGGTGCCGGTGCCCGTCCCTGTGCCCAGTCCGGAACCCGTCCCCAGCCCACAACCGGCACCGGATCCCGCACCCGTGCCAACCCCCACGCCGGCGCCGACACCGTCATGCTCGGCTCCCTGCTGGCGGGCTGCACCGAGTCCCCCGGCGACCTGGTCTTCGTCAACGGCAAGCAGTGGAAGCGGTACCGCGGCATGGGGTCGCTGGGCGCCATGAGCTCGCGCGGCCGCGCCTCCTACTCCAAGGACCGCTACTTCCAGGCCGACATCACCGGCGACGACAAGATCGTCCCCGAGGGCGTCGAGGGGCAGGTGCCGTACTCCGGGTCGCTGGCCGCCGTGGTCTACCAGCTGGTGGGAGGTCTGCACCAGTCGATGTTCTACGTGGGCGCCCGTACCATCGACGAGCTCAAGGAGCGGGGCCGGTTCGTGCGCATCACGAGCGCGGGCCTGAAGGAGTCCCACCCCCATGACGTGAGGATGACTGTCGAGGCCCCCAACTACGCCGGTCGCGACAGCGCCTGAACGGCGCCCGAGGCCTTCGCCGGCCGCGGCGGCGCGGGGACGCCGGGGCGCGACTCGGGACCCACGCGAGACTCACCCGGACTTCGCTCGGTCCTCGCCCGGGTGTCACAGTCCGGCGGGCAGGGGCCAGTCCGGGTCGGCGCCCGGGCGTCCGGGGCTCTTGCGGGCCAGCCACACATTGAAGGACTCGGCCCACCGCCGGTGGGCGGACGCCTGGAAGGGGACGAGCTCGCCGAGGCTCAGGCGGGCCAGCTCGGGGTAGGCGTGCACCATGGCCTCCAGGACGTCGAGTGCGGCGATGACGTCCACCTCGGCCGTGTGCAGCGACTCGTCCACGCTCACGCCGTAGACCTCGCACAGGTCGCCCAGGCGCCGCTTGCCGCGGCGGTAGCGGTCCACCCCGCGGTCCAGCACGAGCGGGTCGACCACCGGGCCCAGGTCCCCGCCCAGGCGCTCGCGCACGGTGGGCAGGGCGTGCCGGGACAGCTCGGACTCCATGAGCGTCAGGTCGAAGGAGCCGTTGAAGGCGACGACCGGCGTGCCCGCGCTCATGGCGGCTGCCAGGGCGCCGGCCACCTCCTCGAGCACCTCGGGGGCGGTCCGCCCCTCGGCGCGGGCGCGCTCGGTGCTCACGCCGTGGACCGCCGCCGCGGCGGCG
>ERZ773010.843-NODE-843-length-20427-cov-4.552621_pt1 | contig 20427 bp, 18 predicted proteins | sample MGYA00580842_ERZ773010 | MGnify/ENA primary metagenome ERZ773010 (study PRJEB29015, sample SAMEA2737982) | human oral metagenome | biome: human oral; feature: human-associated habitat; material: dental | place: China | collected 2107 ...
GAACCCTGTTCCAACTTATCTGGAACAGGGTTCCATCTTAGCTGTAACAAGGCGGGAGCTTAAAAAGCTCACTACAAGGGCTTATCGGGTGAGGTGTGAAAGATGGCTTTTGGAGGTAGGAAGGGTGAGTTGGTGGCGGTGATAGGCTTGGAATGAACCGCCTAGATCGTGCCAAGCTAGTATCAAACGTTACGTGAATTTGGGGTAAGATGCGATGCTTTCTTGAGCTAGATTAGATAAAAAACGAATAGCGATCTCACCAACTAGCGCTACGCGATAGTTGACGTAGCGAACATATCTTATCCCAAACTGACGTAAAATATATGGTATCCTATCTTGGACGAACATATAACACCAACGTTTAAACTCTGCTTGCCAACCATGTTCCGCAATGTAGCGCCACGAAACCAAGCGCTACACTGGCACCCAAATATGCAGCACCCAATAGCAATTGATTGGCATGAGCCATCCCCGAGGTTTCGTTTACCAGTGTGCTAAGCGTTGTTAGTCCGCCACAGAAGCCCACACAAACCAGCAGCCGAAGCTGTTCGTTCATGCCGAAAGAACGTTGGAGAAGTTCGCCAACAAAGCCAATGACTAGGCAACCCAGAACGTTTGCGGTTAATGTGCCAAGTGGCAGCCCGCCATTGTTGGTTGCAGGCCATAGCCAACCTAATAAATAACGCAGCGCACTACCAAATGCGCCACCCAATGCCACCAGTATCATGTTGTTTATCATAAGTGTTACCGTTTTGTTTTTTGTGCATCTTGCCAAGCCTCAATTGGATATGCTAGGCGCATAAACAAAAAAGAGTGCCGCAAAAGGTGGCACTCTTTTTTTCACTTAATCCGAAATTGAGTAGATGAGTGGCCCATATAGCGCCACCTCATGCTATTGTTGCGACTTAAATGCCGCATATATCTTATCGGCGATGCTTTGCATTTGCTCGGCCGAGAGTTTCAGTTTTTCTTTCTTAAAGTCTGCGTCCGCCTCCGAATTGAGGGGTAGCAGGTGGATATGAGCGTGTGGAACTTCCAATCCTAGCACCACTTGCGCCACCTTGATGCACGGACAAGCCACCTTAACGGCTTGTGCCACGCGCTTGGTGAACAGCTGGAAAGCCGCCAGTTCGTCGTCGTTCATGTCGAAGATATAGTCTACTTCGCGGCGAGGAATCACCAGCGTGTGTCCCTCCATCAAAGGGTTAATGTCGAGGAAGGCATAAAACTGCTCGTTTTCTGCGCACTTATAGCTGGGAATTTCGCCAGCGGCTATTTTGCTGAATATGTCCATGACGTTAATCGTTTTTAGGTTGGCGGTGCAGGCAAGAAGCGCTTTCGCTCTCGTCTTTAAATGGTAATCTTGTCAATTCTCAATTTAATGGTGCCGCGGGGGATGGTTATTTCCACCTCGTCGCCTTCTTTTTTATTGAGCAATCCCTGTGCGATAGGGGTTGTGATGGCTATCTTTCCTTCTTTCAGGTTGGCCTCACTCTCGCTCACGATGGTGTACGACATCTTGGCTTTCGTGGTGAGATTGGTCATATCTACCTTCGAAAGAATTTGCACGGCATCAGTGCTAAGGCGCGAAGTGTCGACAATTTTCGCCTCGTTAATGGCCACCTTGAGCTTGTTTATTTTGTCTTCAAGGTGAGCCTGAGCCTCCTTAGCCGCGTCGTACTCCGAATTTTCACTCAAGTCGCCCTTGTCTCTGGCATCGGCAATAGCAGCCGACGCCTTGGGGCGTTCAATGGATTCGAGCCGTCTAAGCTCTGCCACGAGTTTCTCGTAGCCTTCTTGTGACATGTAAGCCATATTTCTTTTAACCTTAAATTATGTTGGTGTTAGTTTTCCGATGACAAATAACGATAAATTCCGACACGCTCTTGTTGTCGGAATTTTTTATGTTCGTGTTCAACGTACTTTTCCTGCCACGACAACGTTCAAGCAAGCTTGACGATGCGCATGCGACTTATCGAAAAAGTTTCCAATATTTCTTTGTGTGGATATAGATGCTGCAAAGTTAGCGTTTTTTATGATAACAAGCAAGTTAAGCTTGTAAAAAATGGTTAATTATACGTTTTCGTAAGGGAGGAGAGGTGGCGTATAAAAGGTGGGAGGTTGAAAAAATGAAGAGGTGAAAAAATGCTTCGTGTGGCGAACGGGTTAACTTCTCTACTGGCGAATTTGACCATTTGTTAACTCATCAACCTGTTAACTTGTCAACTTGTCGGCTTGTCGACTCGTCCATTTTTCAGTAGATTGAAATTTATGTTTATAAAGTTGACACTCTAAGTGTGAGCCGTGATTCCCCGCAATTGTTTTAACGGCTTCTCACCCGTGAGTAATAAGGGAGTCTTTAAAAATATTTGAGTTTTTCTTTACACTTCCAGCCTTTTTTCGTAACTTTGTAAACGTAATTCAGAATACCATCAATGAAAAAAATTTATCTATTACTTGCCGCCTTAATGGTGGCCCTGTTCTCGTACGCACAATCGCGATTGCCCAACGTAACCCTCAAAGACATCACGGGGAAAAGTGTGCGGGTAGATACGCTGAGCAATAACGGAAAACCGCTCGTTGTGGCATTTTTCGCCACTTGGTGTAAACCATGTAACCGCGAATTGAAAGCTATCGACGAGGTGTACGACGACTGGAAACGAGAAACAGGTGTGAAAATTGTGGCCGTGAGCATCGACCAAGCACAGAATATCAACAAGGTAAAACCCCTTGTAGATGAAAACGGGTGGACGTACGACGTGCTACTCGATCCCAATGGGGAACTGAAACGCGCCTTGGGCGTGCAGATGATACCCTACACCTTGCTGCTCGACGGCAAGGGGCACATTGTGTATAAACACAACGGATACACCGACGGGGCAGAAAATGAACTGCTGGAAAAGGTGAAGGCCTGCATGTAATAGTGGCGGGAAGATGCCAATAAGATGATGGAAAACCTGCCAATAAAATGGCAAAGGCCTGCCAGTGGTATGTCGTAAGCCTGCCCATAACATAACAACAACAAGTACAAGCATAGAGATATGTACCTGAACGATACGCTGAAAAATAATGCACGTAAACCGCAACTAGTGCTGCAACCCCGCCAAAGATGTTGGACGAGGTTGCCGTTGCGCCGATTGTTTGCCGCAAACATTGGCTATACGTCTGCAAATAGTGCTCCACACGACTGTCGCGCCCATTGGAAACCATGGGGCGTAGCATTTGTCGTGGCTGCATTTTGCGCATTGCCACACGCTGTGATGGGGCAAGACGAACCGGAAAACAAGGGCTTAACCCTGCGCGGATCGATACAAACGGATATGCTGGTGTCCGAAAACGACAAGCAAACGGGTGCTATGAAGGCCAATGGCGACTTTCTTAACAACACTTACGTAGAGCTTGGCGCCTCGCTCAAGAATATCGATGTGGGTCTGCGTCTAGAGTATTTGCAATATCCCTTGCCAGGGTTTGAACCCGATTTCAAGGGTTGGGGCGTGCCTCATTATTATATAAAGTGGCAAACGAAACGCATGGAGCTCACGGCAGGAACGTTTTACGAACAGTTCGGGTCGGGCTTCGTGCTGCGCACTTACGAAGAACGCAGCCTTGGAATAGACAACTCGTTGCTTGGCGGACGACTGAAAGTGAACCCGTTGCCGGGTGTTTTCGTCAAAGCCTTGGCAGGAAAACAACGCAGATATTGGGAGCACAACGACGACTGGGTTGCAGGTGGCGACTTGGAATTGAACATCGAACAATGGCTGCCGGGCATGCAAGAGCACGACCACTATTTGATGTTGGGTGCGTCGGTGGTGAATAAGAACGAACCCGACGAGGTGATTATGACCGACGCCAGCCATCGTTTGCGACTGCCTCGCAACGTGATGGCCTACGATGTTCGTGCTAGATGGCAACATGGTGCATATAACGTGCTGGCCGAATATGCGCAAAAGGGACAAGACCCAACGGCCGACAATGGTTATATCTATCGTCATGGCTATGTGGCTATGCTGTCGGGGTCGTACTCAAAGCAAGGACTTAGTCTGCTGTTGCAGGCCAAACGCAGCGTGAACATGGGTTTCCGCTCGCGCCGAAGCATGATGGGCACATCATCGTTCATAAACCATCTGCCCGCATTCACCCTCGAACACACCTACGCCTTACCAGCTATGCGCCCCTATGCCACGCAACCGTTGGGCGAGTGGGCTTATCAAGCGTCTTTGGGTTACAAGCTGAAAAAAGGCACGGCGCTGGGTGGACGTTATGGCACCGCACTAAAACTGAACTTCTCGCACGTGCATGGCATCGACCAAAACGTACATGGCACGAAGGGAACAGACGGTTATGGGTCGGCGTTTTGGGCTTGGGGCGACGCCACTTACTATCAAGACCTGAACCTGCAAATGGAAAAACAATGGAGTCATGTATTGAAAACCACGCTGATGTACATGAACCAACGTTACAATAAGACCGTGGTTGAGGGCGAGGGCGGTATGATTCACGCCAACATCTTCGTGGCCGACGTGAAGTGGAAGATGTCACCGCGCACCACATTACGCACCGAAGCGCAATATCTGCAATCAAAAGACGACGACGGCGACTGGCTTTTCGGCCTGCTAGAACTATCGTTGGCACCCTCGTGGATGTTCACCGTGAGCGACCAATACAATTCTGGTAGCACCCGCACGCACTATTATCAGGCGCTGGTAACGTTTAGCCATGGCGCACATAGGCTGCAAGTGGGTTACGGACGCACAAAGGACGGATACAATTGCAGTGGTGGCGTGTGTCGATACATCCCTGCTACCAAGGGCGCAACACTGTCTTACAGCTATAATTTCTAGATGAAGGGGTGATGTTTTAGGGCTTTAAGTTGTTGGGGTCGTGAGTTTTTGAGGTTATAGAGTCATGAGTTTAAGCTCATAACTCACAAACATAACAGCTCATAAACTTATAAACTCACGGGCTAAAGAACTTATAACCTCATAAATTTAACAGCTCACAAACTTATAAACTCAGCAACTCAAGAGCTCACGAACTCAGAAACTCGGCAACTCAAGAGCTTACGAACTCAGAAACTCAAAAGCTCACGGCCTCATAAACTCATAAACTAAAGAACTCATACACTCACATACAATGCACATTAAACCATTACACATACTGCTTGCCGCCCTTTTCTTGGGGTCGTGCAACGACATCGCGCCGAGCGACAGGCTTATAGAAGTGCCTGCCACTGCGGCCAAACGCAAGGTGCTTGTAGAAGAATTTACGGGCCAACGTTGCTCTAACTGCCCCGCTGCAGCCGCAGAACTGGCGCGGTTGCAGGCACAATATGGGGCCGATTCACTCATCGTGGTGGCCATTCACGGAGGAAAGCTAGCCCTTATGCCAGCTACCAACCCCAAAGGATTGGCCACACCGCTGGGCAATAGCTATGCCGAACATTGGGGATATGCCACTTCCGCGCCTAACGCCTTAGTGAATAGGCAGCGTGCGGGTTCGCAAAAAGACGGATGGGCTGCCAAGATTTGCACGGCGTTTGAGGGCGAATCGGCCATGAATTTGAAGCTAGCCACCACTTATAACACTGCAAACCGAGAGCTGCAAGTAAGCGCCACGGCGCAGGCTTTGACCAAAGGCATTGCTGGAAAACTGCAATTGTGGCTCGTTGAGGATGGAATTGTCGCCTTGCAGCAGTACCCCGAGGGCGTTCTGAAACAAGATCATATACACAACCACGTGTTCCGCGCCTCGCTTAATGGCGATTGGGGCGAGTCCATAAGTCTGGATGCCAATGGCGAAAAGACATTTATCCACAAGCTAAAATTACCCCAAGGCATTAAAGCAGATAAGGCCACGGTTGTCGCTTTCGTGTATAACGATAGCGGAGTGTTACAAGTGGAAAGCAGGAAAGTTGGCATTTAAGCTTGTATTAAAGAATTGAAGGATATAAGAAATAAAGGAGTAAAGAAATAAGGAATGAGTTTGAGGCGTTAAGAACGTGTGGAGTTGAGCCGTATGCTTGGGCTTAGTAAGCTGCGCTAGCTCATTAAACTAAGTAGACAGGGACAACTAGCTAGATGATGGCAACAGGTTTGGCTAAGACAAGTTAACATAAACTGCCAAGCGTCCAACCTTTTCGCCCTTTCCCTTTCTTCACCTTTTCACTTTAAAATAATTCATAAATTCACACATAGATCTATTTAACATGAAGAGATTTTTACTATTTAGCGTATTATTTTGCCTTGTATCTGCCATGGCGATGCGAGCTGCAAATCGCGAATTTGTATTGGTAGACGCCAAAGGAAGTATAGTGGCAGATAAGACCACACTATCGTTTACCAAGGTTGAAAATGCTGGTTTCGGTCCACAAATAAAGTCGGGCTTGTCTGTTCGCAACACTTCGGGCAAGGAACTGAATATTATGCTCGTCGTTGACATTGTTGATATTGCCGGTAGCGAAGCAGCTTTGGAAGTATGTTTCCCCGCTGAGTGCAATATGTGGAGCAAGAAAGGCATGTATAGAACAGGTTCACGTAAGTTCGCTGCAAAGGCAAAAGATAAATCCATTGCAACTGATTTTAACCTTAAAGGCAAAGATCATTGCACCGCCGTATTGAAGTTTTACACCACAAACAGCCCCGAAAGTGACGAGATGGCAGAGCCCGAACGTCTGCTAACCACGGTTACATTGAAGTTTAAAGGCGATGCAACGGGGATTGAAAGCGTGAAAGTCACCGAGCCAAATACCAGTAACGAGGTGTGGACGGTTCAAGGCACGTTCGTAGGACGCAACATTACCAACCTCAACAGCTTACCGAAAGGGCTGTATTTGGTTCGCCAAAGCGGTAAGACTACAAAGGTTGTAGTAGGAAAATAAACAAAAGTAAACCTCATCACAGCCCCTGTCTGTCGAGATAAAGCCTTACTTCTAACCCCTCTCCTTTTGGAGAGGGGGCGTAATTGGTTTAGTTGCTTCATCTCTATTTAGACGAAAATAGCTTGTCGTAGCTGGGCACACCCTTTCTTTCTTATTTTGGAAAGCGGTTTGAGGTGAGGTTTCTACCTCTACGATAAAGGCCTGACATTGGCCTTATGATTTTTAAATTCACGAACAAACAAAAAATGAAAAAACAACTACTTTTGCGCCTTTGCGCGCTTATAACAATGTTCTACGTCTCCATAACGGCCTTTGCAGCCTTTGGGGAAAACAACTTAGCGCCTATTGCTGCACCGCGACTGTTCGTTGCCAAAGGTGCTACGAACGCCAAAGGCACGTTCTCGTGCGTTAACTATGGCAGCAACTCCGTTACTTCTTACCGCTATAAGACTACCATGAACGGTAAGGTGGTGGAAGAAAAAGACGTGAAATTGGCTGAACCAATCAACGCAGGCGACTACGGACAAATACAAGTAAAGGTGCCGGCACTAAACCAAATGGGCGACTATCAACTGGTTTGCGAGATCACGCTCGTTAATGGTAAGCCCAACACAACGACCTTCTCGTTTTCCACACTCGATATAACGATGGTCACCAAAGTACCAACTTGTCGCGTAGTGTTCGAAGATTATACTGGCACTTGGTGTCCAAATTGTCCTCGTGCCACTGCAATTATGGAACAAATGTCTAAAAAATACCCTAACGACTTTATTGGAATAGCCATTCATGTTAGTGATTGGATGGGCATTTCAGGTTATAGTGCCGAGGGAGCTGAAGCCAATCGCTATCCCACAGTATGGGCTTCGCGCAAAGATAAAGTAAGTGGGTATACTGGCGAAGATTATTATCAGGGAACTAAGGCACGTGGGGCGTTGATGGATATCAATGTAAAAGCTCAGTGGGACGCAAGTGGTAAGGCGATCAAAGTTCAGTCTACCACTACTTTCCGCACCAATCTGCCCAACGCCAATTATGCACTGGCCTACGTGGTAATAGAAGACGATATGCACAATCCAAGTTGGTATCAAGCCAATAACTTGAATGGGAGAAACGACTTGTTACTTATAAATGAGGAATTGGGCCCTTTTGTTAAAGGGGGATTGAACATATATGGTCTTAAATTCAACCATGTAGCCCGCGCCTTTATAGGTATTAACAAGGGTGTACAAGGTTCGTTGCCCAACAAAGTTGTGGCCGACCAAGCCATCAAGCACGAGGCTACGTTCAATGGAATAGGCAGAAGCTGGACTGCACAGAATAAAAACAACCTGCGCGTAGTGGTTATGGTTATCGATAACACCACGCACAACATCGCTAATGCTGCCCGTTGCCAGATAACACCCTATGGTACCACCGCCATTTCGGCCGCTAACGCTACGGCAGAACGTGTAGAAGTGGCCCGCTTTAACCTCAACGGCCAACGCCTCTCAGCACCCGAAAAGGGAATAAACATCGTGAAATATAGCGATGGAACTGTTGAGAAAGTGCGCGTTAGGCAGTAAAGCGTTAGGTCAAGTATAAGAGAGCGGAGAGTAGAGATAAGAAACAAGAGATTTAGAGATAGGAAATCGGAAATAAGAAGTTGACATCAAGATAGTCAAACTTTAATCTATATGTGTCCTTTACCGATTTGTCCGACCTGTCGGACCGGTCTGACCAACACGCCAGGTCAGACCGATCGGTAGAAAGGCACAATTAAAAGAGGGAAGATTGAAAGAGTGAAAAAGATGGATGAAAGGTGAAAGGAAGAAAAGGCGAAAGAGTGAAAAGATGGCAAACGCCATGTAGGCAAACCGCTCTTCCCTGCCTTACAAACTTTTATCTTTTAGTCTAAGGAGATATGAAGTGAAGTAGTTATGAGATTAAGTCAAAAGCCTTTGTCATAATACATAGGCAATTTACCCTAGTTCTCCTATTTATTTTCCTGTTCATATAGGTTTACTGGCTTCCCCAGGAACCTAGACCGACCATTCCAAAGGCCGTTAGCCGTCTTTTCACCTTTTCACCCTTTTACCTTTAAACGTATTCATTCATAAACTAAACGAGACATGAAAAGACAAACCTTTTTGCGCTTTTGCGCGCTCACGGCATTGCTTTGTATGCAAGCCTACACCCTTGTCGCAGCCGACGTATATAGTCTATCTGTGGCCAAACAACCCCGAATGACGATAAAGACTGGTGCATCGGGGCATAAAAACACGTTCGTCATTTACAATTACGGCACCATCGTTCAAAACAACTGTCACTACAAGGCAACCATGAACGGTAAGGTGGTGGACGAGAGAACGGTTACATTCTCCACACCCCTACATCCGAACAGAGACGCAACCCTAACCCTGAACATCCCTGCACAGAGTAGGGCGGGCGATTACGAACTGACCTTAGAAATCACGCAGATAAATGGTAAGCCCAACGGAAGTCCTGGAAGGATTGCAAAACTACCCATCACTGCCGTCAACAAGTTGCCAACCTGCCGCGTAGTATTCGAAGACTACACCGCCAACTGGTGCTCATGGTGTCCTTCCGGCATTGCCATCATGAGACAAATGACCAAGAAACACCCCAACGACTTTATCGGAATTGTGGCACATCATAAGGATGTGATGGTCGCAACAGGCTATGATGTTCCCGCCACACCCCACAAGGGTGTGCCTATTGTATGGGCTTCGCGCACCAACAAGGTAGAAGGCTTCACGGGCGAGCCATATTATCAGATGGCCAAACAGCGTGGCGCGATGATGGATATCGATGTGCAAGCGCAATGGAATGCAAATGGGAAGTCCATCAACGTACAGTCTACCACCACATTCCGTGGCTCAAGCAGAAACGTCCGCTATGCGCTGGCCTATGTGCTGCTAGAAGATCGGATACAAAGAAGCGACTGGGCGCAGGGAAATGGTTATAGCGGTAGTAATAAATACTCAGGATTAAACTCGGAATTGGATTACTTTATCAAGTCGCCTAACCCTATTAAGAACTTTGTTTTCGAAGATGTGGTTCGCTCCCACATGGGTATTGCCAATGGATTAGACGCTTCTTTGCCCCAGAGTGTTGTGGCCGACAAGCCGATTGTACACAAGTCGGCGTTCAACGGTATCGGCGATTGGGTGACGGTATTTAATAAAAACAACCTGCGTGTGGTGGTTATGGTTATCGATAGAGAAACCGCTTGCATCGTCAACGCTGCCCGCTGCGTTGTCAAAGCTAAACCTTCAACCGACATTACACCCGTCACCACCACGAAAGAGCGGGTAGAAGTGGCACGATTTAACCTCAAGGGCCAACGCATCTCTACACCCGAACCGGGCATAAACATCGTGAAGTATAGCGATGGAAGCGTAGAGAAGGTAAGTGTTAGGTGATCATTTGCGGGCCTTAGGCCTATGATTGCTTCGCTGCTGATGGCAAAAGGGAAGGTTATTGATGGCTATCAGGCCGGTAAAACCTTGTTTGCCTAGCCTTACTAGTATAACGAGTTTGTCTTGTTTCCACTAGCGCCAAGCAACTTAACAACCTTAAAACAAGAAAGGGGCAACCATGCGGTTGCCCCTTTTTCATGATGGTTTGCGATTAAAGGGGCTAGAAAAAAACGCTAGATAAAAAAGCCACTTTGCCGAGTTTACACCTTGTTGGTAGTAGTGAACGGTTACCTCCTATATCTTGATAAAACCTCATCAATGTTTGCGACGAATAATCAATGTAATGTGTACGGTTATTGCAGAAAAGGCAGTAACTTTACCGCAGCGTTTTATATCAGGGCATTGGCTGCAACCACATATAGGTAGACACCACGTGGTAAGTAAGCCAAAGGCCAATCACCCCTATTCTTTTTCAATGTCGCCCCATTATCAACAACATGAACAATCAAGAAATATTAGCAAGAAAAGGAGCACAAAAGGTTACCGAAATACCCCATGATGTGCTCGCTCTACTTAATGCCGGTACGATACCAACCGTAAATCTCACCGAATGGTTGGCTGTAGACCATTCACAGTTAGTAAAGCGTGTCTTCCCCTCAATGGGTATTGACGACACAATGATAAGCCAAGTGGTTGAAGAAGTCAATCGGCAAAAGAAGCCTTCAACGATGAATGTGATTAAAGCCGTTGGCTCGTTTTTGTATGAAAAGTATGCGAACACATCTCAGTATACAACGCTCTTTCAACAATTAAGTATGCACCTGTCCGACTCGGTGCGTTGCTATGCCTGTTATTTTGTGGCTTCTAATCCCGCTATACCCTTGGTTGATAAGCTAAGTATGCTGAAACCATTGGTAGCCGACAATCATTTTGGGGTTCGTGAAGTGGTTTGGATGGCATTACGACCAGAGTTGAGCGATAGCTTGAACATCTCTATTCCACTGATGGCACAATGGGCAGAGAGCGACAACCCCAATATACGTCGTTTCAGTTGTGAAGCATTGCGTCCGCGTGGTGTTTGGTGTATGCATATAGAAGCGTTGAAGGAGACTCCCGAGATATACTTGCCCGTACTAGAGAAGTTAAGGGCCGACTCTTCTAGATATGTGCAGGATAGTGTAGGAAATTGGCTAAACGATGCTAGCAAGAGCCGTTCCCACTTTGTTGCGGCGGTGTGTGAGCGTTGGGAAAAGGAAAGTCCAACAAAAGAAACACAATACATCATCAAGAAAGCGTCACGCTCCATAAAGGGCAAGTAAATAGGAATTAACTACATCTTTTTTGTATGCAGTAAATGGTAAGCTTGGCTTATATGGTTGGAGGGATGGTATTTTTTCGTACCATATCTATCCCATCGTGCTCCCTCAGCATAGCTTTTGAAAACCATCCAGTTGGCTCTTGTTAAGCGTCTTTTAGTAAACGGGCGTGTTAAAGTTATTTTGAACTCCTATTCCATGTTATCTGGAATCGGGTTCCAGTTCATCTGGAACAATATTCCGGATAACATGGAACAGCATTCCAAGATAGCTGTAACATGGCGGCAATTGTATTAGTTGGGTGGAAGAGCTATTTTATTGGGAAATGTATGCGTATCTTTAAGGATACCCAAGCAGGTTCACCGCTTGGGGCTTCAATATTTAAGGGAGACACAAGTGCTCTCTTTCGCGCGCGTGTATATAATAAGGTGTGTCGTTCTTTTGAACGAAATGGTATTTATTGATTGGACATCAAACACCCAAATTTACAAACCTTCGCTAGGCTAGGATGACATACAGCTCGTGTTTGCCCTTGTATTTATAGCTTGTTTTGCGCTAACTACCGCGTTGTGATTGCTGGAGTAGTAGCCACCTTTACCCATCTAACTTTGTTCAAGGTCAATTGTAGGCATCGCTTCAACAATCTATACTATAGGCGTTGGGGGAATAAGAAACTCTCATTACGCCAACTACCGCTACGCGGTAGTTGGAGAAACGAGGGACTCAAAGCGATGCCACACGTCAGTATCATTTGCTTCCATATAAGCCATTAAACAAATAACAAACGCAGTTAACGCAAAGCTGCCACCTGTCACAAATAAGGCAGGGTAGGTTGTTTGCGATCCCTACCCTGCCCTATAAGCAAGCCAACCGCTACGCGGCAGTTGAATAATACCTACTCTTTATTCTCTTCTTTCAGCCTTTTGGGTGGTTCAGGCATCTCCTTGGCCTTAACCTTAATGGTGTCGAAGCCCTCTCCATAAACACCGATAACGGCACTCTGACTAACGAAGGCATTAGGGTCTATCAGCTTGATAAGGCGGAAAATCATCTGGCTTTCGTTCTTCTTAGCCAGCACGCAGAGCACTTTCATCTCCTTACCCGTGTACCATCCGTGTCCGTCGAGTATGGTAACGCCATGGTCGGTATGCAAGGCGATGGCGTTGGCAATCTCTTGATACTTGCGCGAGAAGATAAGGAACTGCACCGATTCTCGTCGGGCGTTCATCACATAGTCGAGCATGAAATTCTCTACAATCATCGTACATAGTCCGAAGACAGTCATCCGCGCCCGTTCGTAATACGTTCCGAACTGCGGAAAAAAGAAACAGCTGCCAATGATAAAGATGTCTACAAGGAACAACACCTGACCCAACGACAGATTGAAAAACTTGTTTACTACGGCGGCAATGATGTCAGTTCCGCCCGTACTGCCATTGTTAAGGAACACGATGGCCAACGACGAACCCGTTAACGTACAACCAATGAGCAACGACATGAAGTTGTTTCCTGGGCCAAGTATCTGCACAAAGTCGTTAGTTCCCTCAATCTTTGGCATCAGCTCTTGCGCATATTCCAGCAAGAAATACAAGGCCGCCGTGGCATAAATGGTCTTCAACAGGAAGCGCCAGCCCAGCACCTTCAGTGCCAAAACCAAGAGCGAGATGTTGATAATGGCGTAAGTGTACTCTATATTAAAGCCCGTGGCGTAGTTAACAACAAGCGACGCGCCCATAACACCGCCCGTTACAATCTTGTAGGGTATGATAAATACCACCAAGCCAAAAGTGTATAGGCAGAGGCCAAGGGTGATAAACACATAATCTTTAATCTCGCTAAGGAGCATTTTATGGTCGATTGTCATATCGTATTTGAGTTTATGAGGGTTTTAGTTTATGAGTTTTTGAGCTGGGGAGCTTTTGGGTTGGGGGAGTTTTTGAGTTTATAAGTTGGGGAGTTAGGGAGTTTTTGAGGGTTTGAGTTTATGAGTTTATAGTCTCAAAAACTAATTAACTCATTAACTAATCAACTCATTAACTCAAAAACTCACCAACTTAAACATCATCCTTTCACCACGATGTTAACGATTTTCTTCGGTACAACGATCACTTTCACCACCTGTTTGCCTTCAAGGAACTTAACCGAGCGTTCGTCGGCCATGGCTGCTTGTTCTATTTCGGCATTGGTGGCGTTGGCTGCGAAAGCCTTTTGGAAACGTGCTTTGCCGTTAAAGGCAATGGCCAATTGCACTTCGCTCTCTTCGAGATACTTCTCTTCGTAGGCTGGCCACTGCGCATCGCACACCGTTTGCTCGTTACCCAGAGCCGCCCACAATTCTTCGGCGATGTGGGGAGCGAAAGGCGCGAGCGCAACCACCAATTTCGAGAGCAGCTCTTTATTGGTGCAATGGGCTTGCGACAATTCGTTTACGCATATCATAAAGGCTGCCACGGCCGTGTTATACGAGAAGGCGGGGATGTCGGCCGATACTTTCTTCAGCAATTTATGAACCGACTTAAGCTGTTCGGGCGTTGCCTCGGCATCGTTTGGCATAAATTCGCCCGTGCGCATGTTGTAGAACAAGCCCCAAAACTTCTTCAAGAAGCGGTGACAACCATCAATTCCGTTGGTGTCCCAAGGCTTACTTTGCTCCACAGGACCAAGGAACATCTCGTAAAGACGCAGCGTATCGGCCCCGTAGTTCTCAACGATGAGGTCGGGATTAACCACGTTGTACATACTCTTCGACATCTTCTCGACAGCCCAACCGCACACATACTTGTCGTTTTCGAGTACAAATTCGGCATCCTTATATTCGGGTCGCCATGCGCGGAAGGCGTCAATGTCCAGCACATCGCCATGTACGATGTTCACATCCACGTGTATCGGCGTAACCTCATATTGGTCTTTCAGTCCCAGCGACACAAAGAGCGGAGCCTTATTGCTCTCGCCTTCAGCCCTTTGTACACGATAAACGAAGTTGCTGCGGCCTTGAATCATACCTTGGTTAACCAACTTTTGGAACGGCTCATCATTTACGGCCACGCCCAAATCGAAGAGGAACTTGTTCCAGAAGCGACTATATATAAGGTGTCCGGTGGCGTGTTCGGTTCCGCCTACGTATAGATCAACGTTCTGCCAATAGCTAACGGCCTCGTTGCTCACCAACGCATCGTTGTTGTGAGGGTCCATATAGCGCAAGAAATAGGCTGAAGAACCAGCGAAACCAGGCATTGTATTCAGCTCTAAGGGGAACACTTGCACCCCGTCTACTAGGCTCTTGTCTACCACTTGGCGAGCTTTCTCGTCCCACGCCCATGCTTTGGCGTTGCCCAATGGCGGTTCACCCGTTGCAGTTGGTTGGTAATTGTCCACCTCGGGCAATTCAAGTGGCAAGCATTCTTGTGGAATCATGTAGGGCATATCACCTTTATAATATACGGGGAACGGCTCTCCCCAATAGCGTTGACGCGAGAACGTGGCATCGCGAAGGCGATAATTCACCTTGATACGACCCAAGTTGTGGCGCGAAACATACTCTTTGGTCTTGGCGATAGCCTCCGTTACGGTCAGTCCGTTTAGCACAAGACCCTGCGTCTGGCCATCTTTGGAGGCGTTGTTTGTGGCGGGCGAGTTAATCACGATACCCTCTTTGGCATCGAAACTCTGCTCCGAAATGTCGGCACCTTCAATAAGTGGCACGATGGGTAGCGAGAAATGGCGAGCGAAAGCATAGTCGCGACTGTCGTGTGCAGGTACGGCCATGATGGCTCCCGTGCCGTAACCAGCCAGCACATAGTCGCTAACCCAGATGGGAAGTGCCTCGCCTGTGAGTGGGTTAATGGCGTAAGCGCCAGTGGAAACGCCACTAACCTTGCGGTCGGCAATACGTTCGCGTTCGGTTCTTTTTTTCGTTGCGTCTACGTAGGCCTGCACTTCTGCACGACGTTCGGGCGTGGTAAGGCGGTCTACCAATTCGCTTTCGGGAGCCAGCACCATGAAAGTAACGCCGAAAATGGTGTCGGCGCGAGTGGTAAAGATGGTGAAACGCTCGTTGCTATCTTTCACGGCAAACTCCACTTCGGCTCCTTCCGAGCGACCAATCCAGTTGCGTTGCGTCTCTTTCAGCGAGTCGGTCCAGTCTACTTTATCCAATCCTTCGAGCAAACGCTGTGCATAAGCACTAACACGAAGGCACCATTGGCGCATCTTCTTTTGCACAACGGGGTAGCCACCACGCACACTAACGCCGTCTACCACTTCGTCGTTGGCCAGCACCGTGCCCAGTTCGGCACACCAGTTCACCATCGTTTCACCCAGATAAGCAATGCGATAGTTCATCAACGTGGCCTGTTGGGCATGCTCGTCCATAGCTTTCCACTCCTCGGCAGTGATATTTAGTTCTTCGCTACAAGCAACGTTAAGTCCTTCCGTGCCTTGTTTGGCCAATCGTTCTTGAAGTTGGGCGATGGGCAAAGCGCGTTGTTGGTCGTTGTCGTAATACGAATCGAACATCTTTTGAAAAGCCCACTGCGTCCATTTATAATACGTTGGGTCGCAGGTACGCACCTCTCGGCTCCAATCGAACGAGAAACCGATGCGGTCGAGCTGCTCGCGATAACGCGCGATGTTTGTTTCGGTGGTTACGGCAGGGTGTTGTCCCGTCTGTATGGCATACTGTTCGGCCGGCAAACCATAGGCATCGTAGCCCATGGGGTTAAGCACGTTGTAGCCTTCCAGTCGCTTATGGCGGGCGTATATGTCAGAGGCGATATAACCCAAGGGGTGTCCTACGTGCAATCCAGCCCCCGATGGGTAGGGGAACATGTTGAGTACATAGAACTTCTTCTTGCTTTTGTCTTCTTCAACGCGATAGGTTTGCTGTTCCTCCCACCGCTTTTGCCACTTCTTTTCTATTTCCCTAAAGTTATATTCCATCTTGTTTTATTTAATGTTTCTTATTATGAAGTTGGTAAGTTTATGAGCTTGTAAATTTATGAGTTTAGGCTCTAAGGCAGTGGGTGATGAGTTTGTGAATGGTCAAGAACGCTCTTTTGCAGCTCGCAAACAATGCATCACGAACTTAAAAACTCCTTTGTTTCAGCAGCTCAAGGCCTCATGGGTGAAGCGTCCGAAGACATTTCGGCTTGAAGGTGTTAGCCATTTTTTCACTCTTTCACCTTTTCGCCTTTATTGGGTGTTAGCCATTTTTTCACCCTTTCACCTTTTCGCCTTTATTGGGTGTTAGCCATTTTTTCGCCCTTTCACCTTTTCGCCTTTATTGGGCGTTAGCCATTTTTTCACCCTTTCACCCTTTCACCTTTTCACTCTTCCACCTACGGCCCCCTCATACGCTTATCACCCGCAAAGTTACTAAAAAGTTTTTTCCCTGAAATGCAAAGCGGCTGCTAATGTGATTGTTTTGCATTTTGGGAAGAAAAATATACATAACAATTTGTCGTTTTTCATCACATCCACTAGCCCTTACGCGAGTTTGGAATAAAAGACGATGCTTTTTGAGCAAGATTAGATAAAAAACGAATGGCTATATCACCAGCTACCGCGTAGCGGTTGGTCTGTTGGTAGAGCAGGGTTGCGAATGAAGTGAGCTACCCTGTCTTGCAGATGGAATAACAAAGCAAGGCCGAAGGTCTTGGTTTTTTTTACATTTACCGCAGCTGTTGCCTAGTCAATAGACGGATATGCGGGCAAATGCTATCGACGAATGACATTGTTTTTAGCTATTGGTTTACCCCAAACAGATAGTTCAAACGTAAAAAGACCAAGACCTTCGGCCTTGTTTTGCTCACGCACAACTTAGGCAGGGTAGGTCGCCGTTGCTCTCTACCCTGCCCTTTCAACAGACCAACCGCTACGCGGTAGTTGACATAATGAGTCTTATCTTATCCCAAACTCGCGTAGTTTACCTGTTTACCAGTAGACGAATTTACAAGTTTACTCATTTACAAACTAGCACGCGCAAGCATCTTTTCACCCTTCCACCCTTTCACCTCCACAAAGGCGCAACCATCTTTTCACCTTTTCAACCTTTCACCTTTTCAAAGGCGAAGACATCTTTTCACCCTTTCACCCTTTCACCTTTTCACCTTTCGCCCCCTTTTCCATAAGCTCTTACAATAAGCTTTTAAAGCTCCCGTAGTGTTCCATATCAACTGGAACACCATTCCATGTAACATGGAACAGCATTCCAGTTGATATGGAACAGGATTCCAACTAACATGGAACAAGAGTACAAACCATTAATAACACGGCATGTGTTATGAAAGCTCTATTTAAAACACCATCAAAGGTACTCCAAATGCTAAAAAACCCTTGAGTGATTGATGACCAATGGCGGGTAGAAGAATAAGTTTTCTTAGTGGACTTGGGCAAAACGGCATCCACAATGAGTATGACAAAATGTAAGAGATTTATATTGTGTAAACCGCTACATAGTAGCTGGCGCTGACACCTTGCATCTATTCGCAAGCCCATACTACTTGTTTCTATCCCAAACAGGCACATTAATTGAAACTTTCAGAACCTGCCTTAAACAAGAAAACCTTCACCCCACACGACCAAAAAAGGACGTGTATGGGGTAAAGGTTCTCCCTTTATGCTTTGTGATGTTAGGGCTGCGATTCGCCCTCCACGTATTGTTCCATAAACATGTGCTCACCATCGAACACGGCGTATGTGAATTGCCATATCCAATCGCCTAGAATCATCATGCGCGTTTTCTTCGATAACATCAGGTCGAGTTCTATGTGGCGATGCCCATAGAGAAAGAAGTCGATGTTGTCGTGGTCTTTCATATAAGCCTTGGTGTACAGCACAAGATATTCTTTATCTTCGCCCATGTATGGCGGCTCTTTGCCTTCGGCTCGCTTCATACGGCTATGCTTGGCCCAATTAAGTCCAAAAGCCATACCCCAACGAGGGTGAAGGGCATTGAAAAGCACTTGGCAGAAGCGGTTGTGAAACACCTTTCGCAACAGCTTGAACGAATTGTTGGGGTCGCCCAGTCCGTCGCCGTGCGCCAAGTAAAAAACTTTTCCGTATATCTCGGTGGTAAGCGGCTTCTTATGAACAATCAATCCGCACTCCTCTTCAAGGTACCCGTATGTCCAAAGGTCGTGGTTTCCCACGAAGAAATGCACCTCAACGCCCATGTCCGTCAGTTCGGACAGCTTGCCTAAGAAGCGCGTATAGCCCTTGGGCACAACCATCTTGTACTCGTTCCAGAAGTCGAAGAGGTCGCCAAGCAAATATATTGCCTCGGCCTTGTGCTTGATGCTGTCCAAGAAACGCACAATTCTCCGCTCGTGCATACGGCCATGTTCGATGGCCAGCGAGCCCAGATGCGCGTCTGAAAGGAAATAAACATTCTTCATAACCAAGGGTTTTTAGAGGTCTTTGCTTATTCAAAGCCCAGTTCCACGCGGGCCTCGTAGCTCATCATGCTTTGGTCCCAAGCGGGTTCGAACACCAATTCGATGTTCGAAGAAGTAACGCCCTCAATGCTTTCCACCTTAGTGCGCACGTCTTCGAGAATAAAATCGGCAGCCGGACAGGCAGGTGCAGTGAAGGTCATATCAAGGTCTAGCGTGCCGTCTTCTTGCAAGTCAACCTTGTAAATCAGTCCCAAGTCGTATATATTAACGGGTATTTCGGGGTCGTAAACCGTTTTTAGCACATCAATAATCCGTTCTTCTATCTTCAATTTCTCTTCTTGTGTCATAGCTATATCCTTTATTGTTCTTCCAACAAAGTTAATGAAAAATATCGAACGGCGATGAATGCGAGGCGAAAAAATGGTATAATCCTGCAACAGTCGACATGGAAAGGCACACAACCTTTGAAAAACTCAGTGCTTAACCTCGAAATAATCGAGCCGCATTTTATCGCTAACACGGCACGAAGGGTGGATTGTTTAAAGTTGCTTTTCGAACTTTTAAAGCTTAGAGATACATGCCGTAGGCGAGAAAACATTGCCTACGGTGTTAGCGTATTCAGTGGGGATAAGGCTGAGTTTAACACGATGGGGCGTGTTTTGCATTCTTTATTCCATGCGCAAAGTAAGTCTGCCCGCCTCGTGGTAGCTATAATAGCTGCCATCGGTAACGATAATGTGGTCTAAGAAGTGGATGCGCATGGTTTCGCAAGCGTTCTTTACGGTTTGGGTTAGTCGGTCGTCGGCAGCGCTAGGCGAAGCGTTGTTGCTAGGATGGTTATGACAAAGGGCCAGAATGGTGGTATTGTTGAGCAACGCTTCGCGCATAATTACGCGTACGTCGACAGCCGTTTCGCTGATGCCACCATGCGAAACGCGAAAAGCTTTTATCAACTTGTAGTTCTGATTCATCAGCAAAGCCCACGCCTCTTCCACGTCAAGGTCTTGCATTCGGGCGTGTATAAAGTTGTAGATGGCCGTTGCCGAACCTAGGTCTTGTCGTTCTTCGGCTTGTTCTTGCTGCCTACGTTTGCCCAATTCGCATGCTGCCATGATGGTAATGGCCTTGGCTTCGCCTATTCCGCGATAAGCCATCAGCTCGTTAAACGAGCGTCGGCCAAGACTTTTAAGACTGTTGCCGCAGTCGTTAAGCATGCGTTTCATCAAGTCGACGGCTGTTTCGTTTACCGAACCCGACCCAATAAGGATGGCCAAGAGTTCGGCGTTGGTGAGGTTTTCGGCGCCAATGCGCGCCATCTTTTCTCGTGGACGGTCTTCTTCCGCCCAATCAATGATTTTCATGGTCAAAGTGTTTAAAAGTGAAAAGGTGGAAAAGTGAAAAGGTGAAAAGATGGCTTC
>ERZ773010.848-NODE-848-length-20306-cov-84.570540_pt1 | contig 20306 bp, 21 predicted proteins | sample MGYA00580842_ERZ773010 | MGnify/ENA primary metagenome ERZ773010 (study PRJEB29015, sample SAMEA2737982) | human oral metagenome | biome: human oral; feature: human-associated habitat; material: dental | place: China | collected 2107 ...
CCAAAATGAACGCTGACGAGAAACAGAAATATCAGTTGGATCAGCGTGAGCAAGAACTAGCTGACCGTGAAAAGGCTATTGCTCGCAAGGAATTGACCGCAGAAGCTAAGACAATGTTAAGTGAACGTGGCTTACCAGTTGAATTAGTATCTGTGGTTGATTTGTCAAACGCTGAAGCTGTGACTGAATCAGTCGCGAGCATTCAGAAGACATGGGAGGATGCAGTCCAGAAAGGTGTATCTGACCGCATGAAGGGTAGCGCACCTATTAAAACTGCGCCAACAAATCAGCAAGAAGTTATTGAAAAATGGAGACAGGACTTTTTGCACTAGAAAATAAAAATAATGAGGTAAAAATAAATGGCATTTGAAGCATTAAACACAGCAGAATCACGCAAGAAACACCTTGGAATTATTGAGGATGTCCTTGCAGTTAATTCATACGCAACACCACTCTTGACACCAAGTGAAGCAGTAACTCTAAACGGTCGCTCATTCACAGTCGCAACAGGCAACACAACAGAGCTTAAGGACTACAAACGTAACAAAGACAACGAATTTGATTACGTTGAAACTGAAGAGAAAGTCTACACTCTTGAAGAAGAAAAATACTGGGGCCGTTTCGTTGACCAATTAGATGAACGTGACTCAAACGGTCAAGTAAACATTGATTACGTGCTTGCTCGTCAGACTGCCGAAGTAGTCGCTCCATATCTCGACAAACTTCGTTTTGATGCAGCACTTGGAAACGTAAGTGACAATGTGGTCATGGGCAAAACAGCAGGAGCGAACAACGCATACAATGCGATTCTTGATGTTTCTGAGAAATTGGATGAGCTTGGAATCACAAAAGAACGCTTACTCTTCGTGACTCCAAGCTTCTACAAGGCTATCAAGTCTGAAATCGTACGCTTGCCACAAGGCGACGCAGACAAGAAGGTTCTTGGCAAAGGATATGTTGGTGAATTGGATGATTACACAGTCTACAAAGTACCTTCTAAATTCTTGCCAAATGTAAACGCCCTTGCTGCTGCCCCTGGTGTCGTTACATCACCAATCCAAATTGACAATACCAAGTACAATGACAATGTACCTGGTCGTTTTGGTGAATTGGTAGAACAATTGCTCTACACTGGAGCGTATGTTCTTGAACACTTCAAAAAGTACATCATCACAATCGCAGACTCTAAGCCTGCTGCTAAAAAATCAGCACAAGGCAAGACAGTGAACCGTGCAAAAGCGTGGAAGACTGGAACAGCCTACAAAGAAGGCGATACAGTAACGCATGAAGACAAAGTCTATGTTGCAGTCAAAGAAATCACGAACTCTACGACTGCGCCAGACTCTGATTCTGCTAACTGGAAAGTCAAGAAATGAGGTCTGATCCATGAAAGTCAGAGTAAAACAAGCCTTCAATGACTGGCAAGCGAAAGTGAGACGACATGAGAATGATGTTTTTGAGATGACAGACGAGCGTTTCAACGAATTGTCACACAATCTCAAGAGTGAGTTCTCAGTCGATATCGCAGACGTTGTCGAGATCATTGACGAAACCGAAACCCAAGGAGACGAGACGACTCCTTACGATTAGGAGGTCTTATGGAACTTGAAAAACTAAAATCATTGACGGGCGAGAGTGACGAAACAGTCCTCTCGTCTTTGCTTTTAAGGGCTGAAAACATCATTTTATCTGAAACGAACCGAGAAAAGCTGACGCCAGCGCTTAACAGACTACTACCTGAACTTGTAATTGAGCTCTACAATCGCTCTGGAAGCGAAGGAGAGCAATCTAGGAGCGAAGGTGGTATATCTGTAACCTACAGTGAGTCAGGCTTGTCTACGGGCCTTTTACAGCGTATTCGGATGCATCGCTTAGCAAGGGTGGCAGGTCATGTTTTTGAAAAAAAATAGACTGAAAGCATATAACCTCAAGCGGTTCAAGAAAACCGTGACAAATGAGGGAATTGCTAAAGAAGGATACTCGGACGAGGTTGAAGAAGTACGACTTGAGTTGTGGCCAGCTACTAGCAAACTTCAATCTGAAATTTACGGTGACCGTGTCAACGATATCTTGAACGCAAATGCGAGCAAGGATGCGGATATCAACGTTAAAGACGGTGTCTGTATCGAAAGCCAGACAGATGTTACACATCGGGTTATCTCAAAAAAAGTATACAGTCATCATCAAGTATTGGAGTTGGAACGTGTCAGGTTTAATCGGAGCAGATAGCTTAATCGCTAAATGTCGTAAGCTATACGGTGCCAAGAGCAACGAAATAGTAGGACAAGCGGTCTTGCATGCTGCTAAAACAGTCGTACAAGCTGAAGCGAAACTCAGAGCGCCAGCGAATGAGGGTGAATTGAGAAATAGCATTAGAGTCCGTCTGAAAGTAAATGGCAACAAGATATCAGGTGAGGTCTTTACGAACTCAGATCATGCTGCCTATGTTGAACTCGGGACGGGTCCGAAAGGGCAAGAAAACCACTCTGGCATATCGCCAGAAATAAGCGTATCTTATCGGTCTAGTCCCTGGTACGTGCATGAAGACCAAATCAATGTAGGACCTTACCACTTTGCTAAAAGAGGTGAGTTTTACAAGATGTATGGTCAGCCTGCGCAACCTTACTTGTATCCTGCTTTGAAAGATAATCAGGAACGTGTATCTAGTAACATTTCAAAATACGTTAGCAGAAAGATAAGAGAACAGATAAAATGATTAATATTAAACCCTTAATTTATAAAGAATTACAAAAGGTCGCAGATAATGTGACCGATACTTATCCAGACGATTGGGAGAATGTCCCAGTCGTCATTTTTTTGGAAGAACAAAATAAACCGGGTGAATGGTACGATGACCAAGAGAAGAAGTCGCATATTCGCTATAAAGTGGATATCTTCGACAAAGATAGCACAAGCGATTTAGCGGTCAAGATCAATGAAATCTTTGCATCTTTAGGATTACGAAGGACAGATTGTCAAGACGTGCCTGATCCGTCGCATTTGCGTCATAAGCTGATGCGATTCGAGGGAATCGTTGACCTTAATTCACAATTGGTTTATCAATACAGAATGGAGAACTAAAACATGTTAGCAAACGGAATTAAGCTTGCTTTTAGTGAAACTAAAGGCAATTATCAAAATCTTATAGGATTGAAAGAAGTACCTGAATTCGGTATTGAACCTGAAAAAGTCGAGAATACGACTCTTGCAGACAAGGTTAAGAAATACGAATTTGGTATTGGGGACGCTGGAGAACTTGAGTACAAATTCGCTTATGACAACTCAAGCGCAACTGCTCCTTATCGTGTTTTGCGTAAGGCGGCAGACGGCAAGAAGAAACTCTACTTTGAGCAAACCTATCCAGACGGTACCAAGGTCACATTTGAAGGGCAAGTGTCCGTCAAACTTGGCGGTGGCGGAGTGAACTCTGTTATCGAATTCACGCTCAAGATCGCATTGCAGTCTGAACTCGCATTTACAGACGGATTGGGAGGTTAATAGATGGCTCTACCATACGCAATTTGGAAAGTCAGTGAGGATAAGGAGTTAAAGCTCCGATTCACTTCATTGCAAGCGACGAAAGTCGAAGAAAAAATCGGAGCAAACCTGCTCAAGGTCTTCATGCCATCTGAGGGCGAAGCCTTTGCTTTACCTCCCCTTAAAGTCATGTTGCTGTTGACTCATGGAGCGCTTCAAAAGTTTGAGCATGGAATTTCATTTGAAGATGTGTCTGATCTTTATGACGATTATGTTGATAATGGTGGAGATCAGGCAGCATTCATGGCAGACGTTATCTTGCCGATGCTTCAAGTTTCGGGTTTTATGCCACGGGAGAAAACAAGCAAAAAAGCTCCCAAGAAATCCAAAGCGAAAATGGAAGTAGTCGACTAGAATCGACTGCAGTTACATCAGTAAAAGAAATGGTCGAGAGGTTATACCCGATGTTTTTGGATATTGGGGGCAAGCCTCTCGATTTTTGGGATTTGACGGTACTTGAAATCAGAGAGATGATTGAGAGCTATAATCGTGTCACAATCCAAAAGCAAAAAGAAAAGATTATTGAATCTTACAGACTTTCGCAGATGATAGCAAATAACGTTTCTCTTTTGCTTTCAAAAGATGCTAAACCGCTTGACGTTTGGGATTACGCTCCTGAACTTTTTGAGAAAGAGCGAGAGCAGGTCGAACAAGCGAGATTGGCACAAGAGCTGAAATTGCACCAGGAACGCATGCGCATGTTTGCTGAAAGTCATAATCGAAAAATGAAAATGAAAGGAGAATAGATGGGAGTTACTCTTGATGAGCTCAAGGTTATGATTGATGCTGAAATTGCACCTTTCAAAAACAAGATGAAAGAAGTCGAGAACAAGGTCAAGGATGCTTCTAGCAAAGTACAGGCCTCAACAAACAAAATCAAGGCACAGTCTGGCTCAATGCTAGGTGTGTTTGGTAAGCTAGCTAAATTCGCTGGTTTTGCCTATCTTGGCAAGAAATTGTTAGATGTCGGCATGTACTCAACGCAGATGGCTCTTGAAGTTACAGCATCTATTAACCAAATCAAGCGTCAGATGGGCGAGAGCTCGCAGACATTCTTAAAATGGATCAATGACAACGCAAACGCTATGAATATGGGCGTTGGCGAAGCGACGAAATATGGGGCGGTATATTCAAACCTATTTTCTGGCTTTATCAAAGATTCAAACAAGCTGAGCGCATATACTGCTAAGATGTTGCAAACGTCGGCAGTAGTCGCAGAGGGTTCTGGTCGCAGCATTACAGACGTTATGGAGCGGATTCGCTCTGGTTTGCTGGGGAATACGGAAGCAATTGAGGATCTAGGAATTAACGTCAACGTAGCCATGATTCAATCGACTGAAGCATTCAAACGTTTTGCAAACGGCCAGAGCTGGGACCAACTCGACTATCAAACCCAACAACAGATTCGTCTCATGGCGATTTTGGAGCAGGCAACTGCTAAGTATGGCACGACCTTGTCACAATCGGTCAATGGTAGTATCAGCTTGTTCAAGTCGTTATTGAAAGACTCTGCTTTGAACATCGGTAACGCCTTCTTGCCGATTATCAACGCTATCATGCCAGTCTTGAACTCATTCGCTATGGTCTTGAAGAATGTGACTGCTAAACTTGCTGAGTTTATCGCGTTGATGTTCAATAAGAAAGCCACTGTAAAAGACGGCGTAGCTGGCACAGTCGGAGATATGAACGGAGCATTACAAGATGCAGCAGGAGGCGCAGGAGACCTCGCTGATGCCATGGACGACGCAGACGATGCTTCAGGTGGCCTAGCTGATAATCTCGGAGACTCTGCCAAGAATGCCAAGAAGGCAGTCAAAGAATTGCTTGGCCTAGCTGGGTTTGATGAAATCACGCTTTTAAACAAGAAAGACGACACAGACGACGGAGACTCTGGTGGTTCTGGTGGTGGCGGTGGTAAAGGCAAAGGCGGTAAAGGAAAGGGAGGCGGTGGCGGACCTTTCAAGGACATCTTGCCTGAAGTTGCGCTCACTGACATGGACAACCAATTCAAGAGTATCTTCGATGGTCTTGGAGACAAGTTAAAAGGTCTATTTGATCTCTTCAAAAACGGTTTTAATGCTGCATTCAGATTCGAGGGTCTAGAACGCATCAAGAACGCTTTAGGTAGAATTAAGAAGACACTTGAAGAAATTGGAACTGATCCACGAGTAGTCAATGCGTTTAATATCATGACCGAGAAAATCGCTTATGCATTGGGGCAGATAGCGGGTTCTATCGGTACAATTGGAGTTGGTATTGGTGTATTTCTTGCTGAAAGTATAGCGAATGGTCTAGAACGTCAAAAAGAACGTATTATCCGTTCGCTGGTAGCGCAGTTTGAGAATACGGGCAATATGTTTGCTTCGGCTGGAAACATTGCTCAGTCGTTCGCAGACGGCTTCTATGACGTAATCACATCCGATGGAGCCATTCGTATTGGAAGTTCAATTGTGTCTGCCATTCTAGCAATTCAATCTAGCATTGTAGAGATTGGCTTCAAACTTGGTGGCGACCTCATGCAAGGAATCGAGCGAATTGTTACGGATAACATGCCTGGTATCGCCAATGCACTTTCTAATGCACTATCTGCCATCGCTCCTGTCTTTGAGAGTGCAGAACAAGCAATCAATGATATGTCTGACTCAATCAGTCGTGTGTATGATAATTATATTAGACCATCGATCGAATCATCAACGAAAGCTATATCAGGCATTATCGGCTTGTTTGTAAGAGGTTGGAATAATCATATTCAGCCCGTTATAGAGAAACTCGGCAAAGGTTTCTCCGAGACGATTGGTAAGCACATTTCTCCATTTATTAAAAAGATTTTGGAGATGGTCGCAAGTTTCCAAGAAATGTCACAAGTCATTAATGCTTATGTAGGTCCTGTGATTGGCTTTTTCGTTGAGCAATTGACGAGAGTTCTAGCTCCAACTCTTGAATATATCGGGGAAGTCTTCCGTGTATTATTCAATACGGTTGCTGATATATTCGGAGGCATAGCGGACTTTCTTAAGGGTGTATTTGATATCATCACTGGTATTCTCACAAGTGACATGGATAAGATTTTTGAGGGTTTCACCGAAACGGGCGATGCTATCATGAACATCTTATCAGCACTTCTCACAGCTTTGTTAGATTTAACAGTAGCAGTTTTGAAAGTTATCTGGGATACGATTGTAGCAATCTTCCAAGCAATTTGGGATGGTATCGTTGCCATCTTCACACCGATTGGCGAATGGTTCGCAGCGCGCTGGAATGATATCACAACTGTTTTAGCAGACGTAGCTAAATGGTTTGGTGATATGTTCCAAAAGGCTTGGAACGCCCTTACAAATGTATTCTCTTCAATCGGCACCTGGTTCGGTGAGCGTTGGAACGATGTGACGACTGCACTTGCTAACGTTGCTACGTGGTTTGGGAATATCTTCAAAACAGCATTTGAAGCAGTCAAGAACGCATTTAGCACGATTGGTAGCTTCTTTAGCGGTGTTTGGAACACAGTCAAGAATATCTTCGTGAATGCTGGTCAAATGGTCGGTAGCGCAGTAGGTGGGGCATTTAAGAGTGCAGTTAATGCGGTTCTTGGAACGATTGAGAATGTAGTCAATGGCTTCATCGGCATGATCAATGGCGTCATTGGTTTGATTAACAAGATCCCAGGTGTTTCTCTTGGTGGTATTGGATATGTGAGTCTGCCTCGTCTTGCTCGTGGTGGTATCGTTGATAGCCCTACTGTGGCCATGATTGGTGAAGCTGGTAAAGAAGTCGTTATGCCTCTTGAAAATACTGGATTTTTGCAGACTATGGGGCGTATCGTAGGTGGTGCTGTAGTCAATGCCTTGGGCGGTGGCTTGCCACAATCTGGAGGCTTCAGCGGTAGCGGTGACATCGTCATCATGATTGGCGGACACGAATTGGGTCGTGTGGCCATCCAAGAAATCAATCGAGAACAAGAACGCGCAGGACAAATCTTGCTTAACATCTAAAGGGAGGTAAAATGGCACGCTTAATTATAAACGGGGTGGCTGTTAAGCCTCCCAAATCATTCCAAGTCGGTATCCAAGATATTGACGGAGAAACAGGCCGAAATGCTAACGGTGACATGGTCCGTGACCGTATCACGACCAAACGAAAGTTAGATTGTGAATGGGGCATGCTGACTCAAGATGAAATGAGTCAGCTTTTAAATGCCGTTTCATCGGTCTTTTTTGAAGTCTCTTATCCCGACCCTGTAAGAGGTCAAACAACAGGGACTTTCTATGTCGGAGACAGAACAGCTCCGAGCTATTCATTCACTGAGCAATTTAAGCCGTGGTCTGGCGCTAAATTTAATCTGGTAGAAAGGTAGGTTAGAACATGGATATATTTAGACGTAAGAAATTTGATGAAGCTATGTTTGCTAAAAACCGTACTCTTGCTATCAGAGTAGGGCAGTATCAGTCAAGTGATATCAAAGAAGCGCATTTTGATTATGGCTATATCAAGGGTGACACATATAAGCCAGGAGGAACTTGTGCTGGCAGTGGTAAAATCACGTTCACAAGCATCATCACGACATTCAATAAGTTAGATAAGATTTACCCTGAAATCGGCCTTTTGGTAGATGGGACCTATGAATGGGTCAAAATGGGCGAATACTTCATTAACGATATTGAAATCGACCGCAACAGAAACACGACTAAACTTGATTTGATGGATGGGATGTTTAAGTTAAATCGTGAACATGTCACGGACTTGACCTATCCAGCAGAAATCAGGCACGTTATCAAAGAAATTTGTCTGAAGACTGGTATAGAGTTAGCAAATGAATACATGGATATTACATCCATGAATTACAGAATCGATCAGATTCCGAAAGATAAAAAGATGACATTCAGAGATGTTTTGAGCCTAGCTACTCAGATGCTCGGTATGTCTTGTTTTTTCAATCGAGAAGGGAAACTCGAAATCAAGGAACTGACTGACTCAGGTATCACAATTACAGCAGATAGCTACTTCATGCACGGATTGACCAAGAGTGAAATCGAGTATCAGATTGCAGGGATAACTTGTAAAAAAGATAAAGAGATGCTCACGGTTGGTTTGAGAACTGGTCGCTCATTGGAATTGGATAATCTATTCATGAGTCAAGTGATTTTGGATAACCTTTATCACAAAATCAAGGATATTCGTTATTATCCGTTCAATTTGAATTATCAAGGTCATCTCTTGCTTAACGTGGGCGAATGGGTGACTGTCAAGACAAACACGGGTGAGACGTTCAAGTCGCCAATCTTGAGCCAATCATTCACATTTAAGGGCGGTCTGCGTGGTCGTATCAGCGCAGACAGTAAAGCCGTCAATGATGCGCAGTATTCGTATGCAGGTACAATTACCAAAAAGATTGAACAATTCAACGACTTTGAAGCTCTAATTCAAAATCAAATCGAGGAAGCAGATAAAGGTTTTGGCCAAAAAGTCGAGAAAATCAAGAATGACTTTAACGACCAAATCGAACTAGCCAAGGCCAAGACTGAGGAAGTCAAGCGCCAACTCTCTGACACGATTGACCAGCGCTTCAATAGTTTTAACAATGGTCCTCTGCAAGAGGCCAAGCGTAGAGCTGAAGAAGCTTTGCGAAACGCTGGTGCAAGTACCCTGCTCGCTCAGGAAGCGAAGCGGATTGGGTTGGATTCCATAGCAAAACTTGAAGAACTCAAAAGACAAGCTACGAGCGCTCAGGCTGCTCTGTCGGGTGACTTGGATGTTCTGAAACGGACTATCGCGAACGATATTCGACCGAAGCAAGAACAGGCTATAGCTGAGATTGCCAAGCAGGTTGAAGCACTTAACAAGACTAAGAACGAGTTGGCTGGTGTGAAGTCGGCGCAATCGACGTATGAAGAGACGACGACTCGTAGGTTGTCAGAACTGACCAATTTGGCCAACGGTAAAGCAAGCAAGTCTGAGCTTGTGCAGACTGCGGCTGAGTTGAAAAGTCGGATTGCGAGTGTGCAGGGTGGGGGTCGGAATTATATCCGAGGGACAAGACGCATGGCTCTAGCCAGCGGATTGTGGACATCAGGTACCTTTAGACTATCAGGCACTGGAACAGCAAAGACTATTGATGTATCAAACAGTCCAGCGACTGGATTTGATAAAGCAATACGATTGACCTCAAATAACGCTAGAGATCAAATCGGCATCGCTCAGGATGGATTTTATATCTCGCAAGGCACATACACGATGTCTTGTTGGGTCAAAGGTAAAAGAGGTCAAAAAGTCAAGCTGCAAACTTATTGGCAAGCCAATGATTACTCTGGTATTTCGCCCATTTTCACTCTTTCAGACGAAAATTGGACAAGACTATCTTTTACAACTACAAGAGATATAGCTGGAACCGCATCAATTGGCTATGTATATCTCGTAAATGCTGATGCGGGAGAATACTTAGATGTTCTTGCGCCCCAATTAGAAAACGGGAGTTTAGCGACAAGTCCGAAAGAAGCTCTAGAAGACACAGAAAGCCAAATCTCGGCGGTTGAGTCCAGCTTTAAGCAACGAGCTGACTCGCTGGAAGCTGGTGTGAATCGTCTGACTGAAGGTATTAGAACCAAAGCCGATATCAGCGCACTCAATGTGACCGCTGAAAATATCCGACAATCTGTGAAGAGTCTTGAGAAAGACACGCAGAACAAGCTGAATCAGAAGTTGAATCTGGCTGAATTTGAGGTGCGAGCTGGTTCTATCCGTCAAGAAATCCTTAATGCAACCAAGGACAAAGCGGATAAGACTTTGGTTATTGCTGAAGCTGGTAAAATCCGTGAGGAATTGGCAAGTTTATCAGTTGGCGGAAGAAATCTTGCTTTGGGAACAAGCAAAGAATGGTCTACGCCTTTTACAAACTTTTCGGGGAATCCGAACATTTGTCCTCCGCTCTACAAAGTTTTGACTGATAGCTTGCAAGTCGGAGACACGTTGAGGTCTAAGATCATACTCAAGTACACTGATGTACGACCAGCTACTGGCAAAACTGCTACTGTTTGGTTACAAGGCAACGGAAATGTGACTGGTTGGACGGCTGGAGCTTATAATGGTAGTCCTGCAAAAATCCTTAACGGAAGCGGAGAAATCACATTCGAACACTCATTTAAAATTACTGAAAATCATCTAAAAAATGCCTATTGGAATTGGATGTTTAGGACTGATTTTATTGCGAGTGGCTCACTCCAATGGAGACTTGCAAAGGTTGAGAGCGGATCAGTGTTTACAAATTGGTCGCCCGCTCCTGAAGACACAGATGGTCTCATCACCGAGGCCAAGGCTACCTTCGAGCGGACAGCCCAAGGACTGCGAACTGACTTATCATCTATTCAGGAATATGTCGGTCAAGATGGTCAGCGACAAGAAGCATTGAGAAGATACACTCGTGAGGAGAGTGCTAAGCAAGCGACAGCAGTCCGTGATCTGGTAACGAGGGATTATGTTGGGAAAGCAACCTATCAGGAAGACGTGCGAGGCATCGAACGAAGATTCGATGCTATCACCAACCCACAAAATGGCTCGATTGCCACTCAGATAGCGACCTACAAAAATGCAGTAGATGGCCGATTTGCAGACATCACTTCACTGCTTTCTGGCAAGGCTAATCAGACGGATTTTCAGCGAGTTCGAGAGACAAGTCAGCTCTATGAGCGAATTTTAGGCAATACTGAAAATGGAATTGCAGATAAGGTAGCTCGCATGGCTCTGACGAATCAACTGTTCCAGGTTGAAGTGTCAAAGGCGTCAGCAAGTGGACGAAATCTTTTCTTAAATTCGCTATTCAAACGTGATTTAAGAGATAAGTATTCAACGTACAAGTTGTTGGATGATGCGTCACAGACAAAAGGCCAGCTAGCTGTAAGTATTGATTCTGAGAATCAATTTAGAGGAGTGAATACGTTAAAGATTGTATCGACTTTTAACGGGAAAACCGATAATCAAAAAATCACTTTCGCAATTGGTGGAAATGGTCGCACTGGTCGAGATGATGAATTTAAGAATAAGTCACTAAGATTTAGTTTTTGGGCGAAATCGACTGTTTCGAATACTAAATTTCATGCTCGTTCAGGCTATCGTGGTTTTGGCAAAGAAATCTTAATCTCAAACGATTGGCAATTTTACGATGTTGAGTTCATAAGAAATGAAAACTCAAACGCTACTAGTGAACTAATCTTACATGTTTTTTCAAATGCGACCGTTTGGATTGCGTTTCCAAAAGTTGAAATCGGAACAGTGTCAACTCCATTTTCGGAAGCTCCCGAAGATACTGACGAAGCGATTCGCACGGTTCAAAGTCAACTGGCTGGTTCGTGGTCTGTTCAGAATATCAACAGTGCAGGTGATTTGATTTCAGGTCTCAATCTTGGAGCCAATGGGCACAATCGCCTTTCTGGAAAGTTGACTCACATTACTGGCGAGACCTTGATTGAAAGAGCTGTCATCAAGTCTGCTATGGTTGATAAGCTAAAGACTGCAAACTTTGAAGCTGGTTCAGTGACTACTGTTGTTTTGGATGCTGAAGCGGTCACAGCTGAAAAATTGAAAGTTGACCAGGCTTTCTTTAATAAGCTTGTCGCAAACGAAGCTTACTTGAGTCAACTGTTTGCCAAGCAAGCCTTCATCAACCGTGTGCAGAGTGTTGCGATTGATGCAAGCCAGGTTCGTTCAGGTATTTTAAGCGGTGATAGGATTTATGGTGGAACCATTAGAGGTGCGAATATCTTTGGTGGAACATTGACAGGTCACACTAAAATCCAACTAGGCTCTTATGGTTCTTTTGATGCTCTTGACGGTGGTTTACAGATTAATGTACCACGAACAATTAATTCCAAAGATGGATTAGGGGTTCAATTTATCGGCTCCTATGGCCGTGGGGAAAATGTTCCTTATGGACTTTTTCTCTACAGGGATTCAGATTTTACAATTGGAAATACTGCAACAGATACAGATGAGTTCCTTATGACTGTACAGGGTTACATCAATGCAAAGGGGATTGGTTGGCTCAAGACGGGGAAAGGCAGTGTCAATGGTAAAACAACAGGGACTATTGGACTCTGGAACTCTGACAATGTATCTTTGAGCTTCGGTGGTTCAGGGAATGACATCTACTATAGTTACAATAGTACAGCATATAGCCTGTGGTCAGTTGTCAATCAACACTTCTCAGACAGACGTCTGAAAGAAAATATCGTTGACTGCAAGCACAAGGCTCTTGATTATATCCATCGATTCAAATTTAAGGAATACGATTGGAAAAAACAAGAGGATAGACCACGACAAGCACACACTAAGATTGGTTTGATCGCTCAAGAGGTTCAGGAGGTAGACCCTACACTCGTCTACGAGAACGGCGACACGCTGAACCTGGATAATCTCAGATTGACCAACATCGCACTTAAAGCAATTCAGGAGCTTGCTCTTGAAAATCAAAAACTTACACACAGATTGGAGAACTTAGAAAATGAATACAGAACAGCTTAACCGCGCACTTCAGATGACAATCAACGACTTATCCGATACATCAAACGGTACAATGGTTGCAAATAATCTCTTGAGCATTCAGCTGGAAGAACAATTGGCTGAAAATCAAAGACTTCAAGCACGAGTGGATGAGCTGGAAGCTCTGCTTGATGAACAAACTAAACCAGCAGAAGGAGAATAGATATGGCAATTAATGGATATAACCTATCAACAAAACCGTACTTAAGAATTTCTGGCTCAAACGTTGAGACCGTTGTAGAAATTCAACTATCAGAAGGCAACCGCTACAGCACTAACTCACGATCATTTCCTGGAGACCGTACAAACGAACCAGAAGATGTCTTGATTCAAGATGTGCTGGATATCTTAAAAGCTGAGCTAGATCCAGGAAGTGCCATCGTCAAAACACAGGCGCAGCTTGAACAGGCTAATCAGAAGATTGCGCAAAATGAGAGTGAACAGAACAAGCTTGCAGCTCTTATTAAGCAGACTGAAGAGAATTCGAAGGTGAATCAGAAGGTCATTCATGTTCTTGTCTTGAACTCTGTCATGAGCAAGAATATCGAGTATGGCACGACTTATAAAGAGCTGGTTGAGCTGATTCCTCTGGCTGAAGTTGGTAAGACCTACTTACCACATGACCTGATTACCATCGAAGATCCTGAACACGTAGAGGTCAACGGTGAAGGCAAGCGCATCCTTGTGCAGCTTAACAAGGAATTTACATACAACGGCGAGCCTGTCAGCGCATTTGCTACCAATGGCTCTCTCGAGCAAAACGGAACGGGTGTCGCTTGGAAATTTGAAGGGAAAGAGTAGGAGAAATATATGAAAATCGAATTGTTTAACTTTTTTAGAAACCTGATTCAAACAGAAGATGGTTTGGTATTATATGCTCTAGGCTTAATCGTGATTCTAGAGATCGTAGATTTTGCATCGGGTACGTTTGCAGCAATTGCAAATCCAGAAATTGAATACAAGAGTAAGATTGGTATTAACGGCTTGATTCGAAAGATTCTTGGTGTTCTCTTGTTGATGGTGTTGATTCCGATGTCTGTCTTGCTACCTGAGAAGACAGGGTTCGCATTTCTATACTCGATTTACCTGGGATATTTGCTTTTCACATTCCAGTCACTCATCGAAAATTACCGTAAGTTAAAAGGTAACGTGACCATCTTCAAACCTATCATTAAGGCATTTGAGCGCTTATCTGGTGACAAAAACGACAAAAACGAAGGAGAACAATAATGGATATTGATACAAGTAGACTAAGAACTGACTTACCGCAGGTCGGGGAACAACCATACAGACAAATTCATGCACATTCAACAGGAAATCCAAATTCAACCGCTCAAAATGAAGCGGACTACCACATGAGCCGTCCTGTTGATTCAGGTTTTTTCTCGCACGTTGTCGGCAACGGACGTGTGATGCAAACCTGGTACACAGACATGGGAGCTTATGATGTAGGCGGTGGCTGGAACGTTGAAGGCTACGGACAAGTAGAGCTGATTGAAAGTCATAGCACAAAAGAAGAGTTTATGCGTGATTACAAGCTATACGTCGAGCTTTTGCGCAATCTAGCAGATGAAGCGGGGATTCCTAAAACGCTGGATTCTGACAGTCTAGCAGGAATCAAAACACATCAGTATTGCACATACAACCAACCCCGAAACTACTCGGACCACGTTGATCCGTATCCTTATCTTGCAAAATGGGGTATCAGTCGTGAGCAATTCAAGAAAGACATCGAAGGCGGCTTATCTGAAGCAGGCTGGAAACGCAATGAAACTGGCTGGTGGTGGGAGGAGTCAGACGGCTCTTATCCAACCAAACGCTGGAAGAAAATCAACAATGAATGGTTCTACTTTGATGATCGTGGCTATTGCTTAATCAATCGTTGGTTCAATGATGGCAAAGATTGGTTCTATCTCGATAAACGTGGCGCAATGGTCACAGGCTGGATGTTCATTAACCATCGCTGGTACTTCTTCAAATCAGACGGGCGCATGGCTACTGGCTGGGTTAAATATCGTGAAACCTGGTATTTTATGGAAGAAAAAGACGGTTATATGCTTTCTAAACAGTTCATTAAGTCTGGTGACGGCTGGTATTATCTGAAGGCGAACGGTGAACTTCATACAGACCCAACCTTCAAAACTGAACCAGACGGGCTTATCACCGTCGTTGATAAACCAAAAGAAGAAAAATAAAAATAGAAAGGACTTCAAAATAGATTACACTAAAACCGCAGGCTTAGGCTTGCGGGCTTTTTTGTTTGCTCTGGAAAGCTTGGATTTTAAATCCAAGCTATTTCTCTGAAAGTAATTTCAAAATCAAAAAAGTAATGATTCTTTCACTGTTTTTTCTTTTTTCTACGAATAGATAAGTAGGAGGAAAAACATGAACATTTTGAAGATCGAACTTGCGAGCATAGAGCAGACTAAAATAGGGTATGAGCATTGGGTAGATGTGACTTACACTGTCCCAATTTTGAAGAATGAGTACACGGTCAAGTTGTTGCTTTTTATGGAATGCAAGATAGAGGACCAAGAGGTTATTGAGCACCTGGTCACAGCATGGAAGTATCGTGACCTGGTGCTGCATTCTGTAAGGATGTATGAGATGGAAAGAGAAAGTATGAATTAGTGAATCATAAAGAAATTAAAACAATGCCCCACAAATTGAGAAATGAAATTTGGGGCAGTTTTAGGGCATAAGTTTAAAACTTATGTATTTTCACCTATAATTTCAAACTACTTTTTAATCGTATACATCCTTATTTATTAAGACTTTCTTCTATTATATAGCTATGATATATGTTTATGTCTTAAAGACGCTGTTAAATAATGAATTTAGAAAAAGCCTGTCATATCAAGCATTTGAGCTTGTGTGACAGGCTTTTTAATAGCTCTTTGTCAACTGTAGTGGGTTACCAAAAAGTCATTTTTATTGAAACACACGATAAACGTAAGGATTTTCTGGTTTATCTACTTTTGTGAAACTCTCAACTTCCAGTGTTGGGAGTTTTTGTTTGAGTTCTTTATGGTAGTGGAGGGTCAGGGTTCCTTTAGCGGTAATCCAAGTATTATCAGGATACTGGCGTGAGTTTCCCTTGGTCAAGAGTCCATATACACCAGAGTCTGCGATACAGTGGATGATCCCAAAACGAAAGAGGAACTGGCTATCTGGATGGCTAGGATCGTTATAGACAAAGCCTGTAAACTCGATTTTCTTTCCTTCAAACTCTTGCGGATAGTCATAGAGAACTTCCATGACCTCCATATAGTTTTCGTCTGTGACTTGAATGATTGACAGGGAGAGGTATTTATCAGCTGTTGTCCGCATTTCCTTTTCATAAGCAGATTTGGAAAAATAGGTACTGGTATCGGGTTTGAGGTATTGACTGGATGTACCTTCGCTTGCCTGAATAGCTGTGTCAATTCCTTCAGCAAGCGGGAAATGATAGCCTTTGGCAGATACGGTTCTCGAGTCCAAACTTACTGTCGGAAAGGCAACTCCAATCAAGAGAGGTAGTGACAGTAATAGGATGCTGATTCGTCTAGCTCGACGACCTTCCATATGGCTGTGAGAGTTGATTTTCTTAATCCAGATGTAGAATTGCACCAGAGCCAACAGAAGAGAAAGGACCATGGTGATATAGACTAGATAGGAATAGTGGAGGTTGATGTAGTGGCTGAGCTTTCCAGATAGCTGTAGATAAAGGGTCAGAGCAAAATAGCCCAATAGAATGATAAATCGAATCATAGCATCACTCCTATCATATAAGAATAAAGCAAGACAAGCAGAGTCACGATGCCCATGAATTGCCAGATGAAGCGCGCTTTGAGATAGTGTTTCATCATGAGGAGATTTTTGATATCAAGCATGGGGCCAATGACCAGAAAAGCAAGGACTGGCGCTAGGCCGAAGCTCGAGAGGAGAGAAGCACCGATAAAGGCGTCCGCCTCGCTACAAAGAGAGAGGAGAAAGGCTAGAAACATGAGTAAGAGAATCGCAAGGATTGGACTAGCACTGATAGAGGTCAGGATCCGAGTCGGGACATAGACCTGCACGATAGCCGCAAAGAGACAGCCAAAGACCAAGTAACGACCCATATCGAAAAACTCATCAATAGCCTGTATAAAGACCTGAAAGACCTTTCTAGCAGGAGTTAAGTGTGAAAAGTCATGTTCGTGACAAGTGATAGGATTCTCTTTTTGAATGGGTTCCTTCCAGAAAAATCCTAGGAAAATCCCAAACACCAAAGCAATCACAATAGCTCCCAGCGCTCGCAAGAAGGCAAGCTTTATTGAATTGCCAAAGGCAGAGTATGTAGCAAAAAGAACGATAGGATTGATGATGGGAGCAGTCACCAGAAAGGGAACAGCCATGTAGCTGGGAACTTTCTTTTCCAGAAAACGATTGATAATCGGGACGATTCCACACTCGCAGGATGGAAAGAGGAAGCCGATGAAGGTACCAAAAAAGATCCTCCCCCAACGATTGCGAGGAAGAAACTCATAAACTTTATCAGGCGTGATATAGACCTCAATCCACCCCGAAATGAGACTCCCAATCAGAACAAAAGGAAGGGCTTCGATGATGATGGAGAGAAAAATGGCCCCAGCTTGTAATACACTAGGAGGAAGAGATTGGAAAATCGTCATCTATTTTTTCTTCTCAACTTTTTCTTTTTTATCTTTATCATCTGGAAAAGTGACCTGAGTGAGATCAGGAAGTTTGGCAAACTCTTCAAACATCTTGTCCAGGTCATCAGTTTTTGTAAATTTAACAGCCATGTGCCTACCTCTTTTCTAAATTCTACTTCTATTATACTATTATTTTGCGGAAAAGGGATTATTTTTATTTTGATAATCAAAGATGTAAAAACAGGTAAGGTGAAACAAGCTTTGTTCATTATGGTATAATAGGTTTATGGATAAAAAATATGAAAAAATCTCCCAAGATTTGGGTGTAACGTTAAAGCAAATCGATACCGTTCTGAGTTTGACTGCCGAAGGGGCGACGATTCCCTTTATCGCGCGTTATCGGAAGGATATGACTGGTAGTCTGGATGAAGTGGCGATTAAGGCCATTATCGACTTGGATAAAAGCCTGACTAACCTCAATGACCGCAAGGAAGCTGTCTTGGCTAAGATTCAAGAACAAGGAAAGCTAACTAAGGACTTGGAAGAAGCTATCTTAGCTGCCGAAAAACTAGCAGATGTTGAAGAACTCTACCTTCCATACAAGGAAAAGCGTCGAACCAAGGCAATCATTGCCCGTGAAGCTGGACTCTTTCCTCTTGCTCGCTTAATCTTGCAGAATGTAGCTGATTTAGAGAAAGAAGCTGAGAAGTTTGTCTGTGAAGGATTTACGACTGGTCAAGAAACCTTGGCTGGTGCAGTTGATATCTTGGTAGAAGCCCTATCAGAAGATGTCAATCTACGTGCTATGACCTATCAGGAAGTGTTGAGACACTCTAAAATAACTTCACAAGTCAAGGATGAGAGTCTTGATGAAAAACAAGTTTTTCAGATTTATTATGATTTCTCTGAGACTGTTGGAAACATGCAGGGCTATCGAACCTTGGCCCTCAACCGTGGGGAAAAACTTGGCATACTGAAGGTTGGTTTTGAACATGCGACGGATCGTATCCTAGCTTTCTTTGCTGCTCGTTTCAAGGTGAAGAATGCCTATATTGATGAAGTGGTTCAGCAATCTGTTAAGAAAAAAGTCTTGCCTGCTATCGAGCGCCGTATTCGGACAGAATTAACCGAGAAGGCGGAAGAAGGGGCTATCCAACTCTTTTCTGACAACCTGCGCAATCTCCTCTTAGTTGCTCCGCTGAAAGGGCGCGTGGTCCTGGGCTTTGACCCTGCCTTTCGTACAGGTGCCAAGCTGGCTGTCGTTGATGCGACAGGGAAAATGCTGACGACCCAAGTCATCTATCCTGTTAAACCAGCCTCCGCTCGTCAGATTGAAGAAGCCAAGCAAGATTTGGCCGATCTGATTGGTCAATACGGTGTGGAAATTATTGCCATTGGAAATGGAACGGCCAGTCGGGAAAGCGAAGCCTTTGTGGCGGAAGTTCTTAAAGATTTTCCAGAAGTCAGCTATGTTATCGTCAATGAAAGTGGCGCTTCGGTCTACTCTGCCAGCGAACTTGCTCGTCAGGAATTTCCAGACTTAACCGTTGAAAAACGCTCTGCTATCTCTATCGCCCGTCGTTTGCAGGATCCCCTTGCTGAATTGGTTAAAATTGATCCTAAGTCAATCGGCGTCGGACAGTATCAGCACGACGTAAGTCAAAAGAAACTATCTGAGAGTCTGGACTTTGTCGTCGATACCGTGGTAAACCAAGTTGGTGTCAATGTCAACACAGCCAGCCCAGCTCTTCTTTCACACGTAGCTGGTCTAAATAAAACCATCTCTGAAAATATCGTCAAATACCGTGAAGAAGAAGGAAAAATCACTTCACGCGCTCAAATTAAGAAGGTTCCTCGTCTAGGCGCCAAAGCCTTTGAGCAGGCTGCTGGTTTCCTCCGTATCCCTGAAAGTAGCAATATCCTCGATAATACAGGAGTTCACCCAGAAAACTATGCTGCTGTCAAGGAGCTTTTCAAACGCTTGGATATCAAGGACCTTAACGAAGAAGCCCAAAATAAGCTTAAGTCCCTTTCAGTCAAGGAAATGGCGCAAGAGCTAGACCTTGGCCCAGAAACTCTTAAAGATATTATTGCAGACCTTCTCAAACCAGGTCGTGATTTCCGTGACTCTTTTGATGCTCCAGTTCTCCGTCAAGATGTACTGGATATCAAGGACCTTGTGGTTGGTCAGAAGCTAGAAGGTGTGGTGCGTAATGTCGTTGACTTTGGTGCCTTCGTTGATATCGGGATTCATGAGGACGGCTTGATTCACATTTCGCATATGAGTCGCAAATTTATCAAACATCCCAGCCAAGTGGTGTCAGTCGGAGATTTGGTAACGGTTTGGGTCAAGAAAATCGATACTGAACGTGAAAAAGTCAATCTGTCGCTCCTAGCTCCAGATGAATCTAACTGAGTACGTTAAATCTGTTTCCTTCGAAGACTTTGGTAGACCTTTCACGCACCAAGCCCAGTGGAATTCTCGTCTGCGAACGACAGGTGGACGATTTTTCCCTAAGGATGGGCATTTGGATTTTAATTACAAGGTTTATAAAGAACTAGGTTTGGAAGTCTTTCGCAAAATCGTGCGCCATGAACTCTGTCACTATC
>ERZ773010.849-NODE-849-length-20301-cov-14.376519_pt1 | contig 20301 bp, 22 predicted proteins | sample MGYA00580842_ERZ773010 | MGnify/ENA primary metagenome ERZ773010 (study PRJEB29015, sample SAMEA2737982) | human oral metagenome | biome: human oral; feature: human-associated habitat; material: dental | place: China | collected 2107 ...
TCACCACAGTAGCCGCACTCGAATTCTACAGAAACACATTCTGACTAAGCCTCATGGTCGTCACCGACCGAAATTCTTCTCATCGCCTCCGCGATGGTGGCCCAAGGCAATGACCCTGCCCGAGATGCACCTAACCTCCGCAACATCTTCCTCGGTGGCGAACCCCTACCACCCGCGAAACAACGATTCATATCCCAGTCTTGGGGAGGAGCCGAGGTGGCACAGGAATTCGGCTGCACCGAAGCCGGATCACTCGCCGGAACCTGGCCAGATGGAACCATCCGCTGGTGGTCCGATATAGCGCTTGCTGAGGTGCTGTGTGATGACGGCAAGATCCGTCGCGATGGAACCGGTCAGTTGCTGATCACCCCATTGCTCCGAGAAGCAATGCCCTTGCTGCGCTACGAGACCGGTGACCGGGTTACCCTCAGTAATGGTAATGACACGGAGTTTCCCATCATTACGTTCCATGGCCGCGGCCCGACACTACCGGGCGGCCTGACTGCGGGAGCCGTAGAGCAGGCTTTCTATGAAGCACTCACACCAGGTGAGCTCCTTTTCTGGCGAGCTTCCGTTGACGACTCAAAAATCAACATCGAGATTGAGCCGACGCCAGGAATCTCGGTTAGCCCAGCACGTAGAAGGGAAATCGGAGAGACCATGGCTGAAGCCTTAGGGCGCACAGTCGAGATCACCGAGACGCCGAGAGGAACCCTAGTGGACCCAGCCATTCTCGACGCAAAAACCGATGCCATGAAACCCAGCCGGGTATTCGCCGCAGGCCAACTATGGGACAGCGCGCGAATCCGGGCCTAAACCATCTCACTCATGTAAAAAAATTGACATCCTGGAGGCTTACTCATAGACGCCTCAGGGGCTAGCGCCCCCTCGCCGAAACCAAGGTTATAGTAGCGACATGAGTAAGCCTCCAGGAATGCAGAAAGCTATATTCCTCAACAGGCTTTCAGCAGGAACAGCCGGATCATCGTCTCTCACGTCATCCGACGCTGAGCAGATCAAGATGGTGAAACCCTATGCCCACCGACCTAGGGCGAGCTTCTCAACACCCCATCGAACCCGCTCAACCATCGCTATCCCTGCCAGCCCTAGCGACGGCGCTTAGCGGCCACACTCGCCCCAGATGCCGCTTCAGAAAGGATGTCGGAAGTGCGGTCCTTGAGCGTATTCGGAAGGACGCCCACAAGATCAGCCACAGTCTTGCCCGCCAGCTGAGCCCGCCACGCAGCGTCGGCGGAGTCAACAAGGGTGTGGATAATGCACTCACGTTGGCACTCCTCATCGGTCGCCGCACCACGACCCTGACGCCTGATGTCCTGACACGTGAAGACCGGAGCCGAGCCCTCGATGGCCTCAAACACAGCCAGAGCAGTGATCTCTCCCGGTGGAGCTGCCAGACGGTAGCCACCTCGCGGCCCCGTGGTAGCCACCAATACGCCGGCTGCGACCAGGCGCTGGAGGTACTTGGCCAGATAGGGCTCAGGTAGGTCATAGAACTCAGCGATAGTCCGGCGCGCGGTCCACGAGCCCTCTGGGGCCTGAGCCAGAAGCAGCGCTGTGTGTAGGGCCCATTCCACCCCCTTCGAGACACGCATACCCCCAGTTTCTCACAAGTTGCTATTATGGATATATGACATCCACAATAAAGCGTCAGGGATTGTTCCTCACCACGCTGCTTGTTGCCGCGTTCATGGGGCAGTTCGACTTCTTCATCGTCAACGTCGCCGCACCAGCCATCCAGGGGGCCTTGGGCGCAAGTGAGGCACAGCTCGAGCTGGTCGTGGGAGGGTACGCCTTCGCCTACGCGAGTGGACTCATCACCGGCGGTCGCCTCGGCGACATATATGGGCACCGCAAGATGTACCTGTGGGGACTCGCGCTCTTCGCCGCCACGTCCCTGCTGTGCGGGCTAGCCGGCTCCGCCGGCTTCCTCGTCTTCGCCCGGATCCTGCAGGGCTTCGCCGCCGCGGTCATGATCCCGCAGGTTCTCGCAGCAATCAATATCGTGTTACCAGGCGAACGACGCGGATGGGCCATGGCCTGGTACGGCGTTGCCACGGGAATGGGCTCGATCGCCGGCCAAATCCTCGGCGGATGGTTCGTCCACGCCGATCTCGCAGGTTTGGGCTGGCGGGCTATCTTCCTCATCAACGTACCCATCGCGGCACTCACATTCGTTGCCGCCCTCTTGGCTGTGCCCCAGAGCCGGCGCGCTAATGCTCCCTCGATAGATGCTCAAGGAGCTATAGGCATTGCCGTCTCCCTGGCATTACTGCTCCTGCCGTTCGTTCTGGGACGCCAGCATGGGTGGCCAGCCTGGATGTGGATAGGACCCGTAATCGGTGTTCTGCTCCTATGGCTTGTCATCCGCATGGAAGACCGGCTCGGCGAACGCGGTGGAGACCCCGTACTCGACACGAAACTCATCACAGTCCCGTCGTTAGCACGAGGTACGATCGCATCAGTCTTTTTCATGGCCTTCTTTGCCAGCTTTATGTTCCGATTGACGATTCTCTTGCAGCAAGGAGAACATGTCGAGCCACTGCATGCCGGCTTGGTGTTCGCCCCATCAGGAGTGACGTTCGCACTCAGTTCGCTACTCATGCGAGGTTGGGTCGCCCAAAACCGGCAACGTGCCATCCGCACAGGTGCCATGATCACAATCCTTGGTCTCATCATCGCCGCCCTCGGGCTGACGATTGATGGACTGTCAACAGTCGGACTGATTATCATCGCGGTCTGCCTGACTGGGTTCGGGAATGGATTGGTCCTTCCAACACTGATCGGCGTCGCTCTCTCCGACGTACCTCCGATGAAAGCCGGAGTCAGCAGTGGGATCGTCACCGCTTCGCAACAGTTTGCCGCCTCTGCCGGCGTCGCGCTTCTTGGAACCCTCTACTTCTCGTGCGTGGCAACCGTTGGTCACCAACACGCGATGGCATGGACCTTCGTCGTCGATATCGCCTTACTGATCGGTGTCATCCTCATCGCAGGATTGCCCTCGCGCTCAGCCCGAAAGAAAGCAGCAACAGCGGCATGAGACATGCCTCAATCACCGGACAGTGAAGTACAAGTACAAGGGATGCGCGGTACTGCTCGTGCATACATGGACCATGATGGATGTGGTCGACGCCGAGAGGGACTTTGGCATTCATTACCTCATATGTTTTGGTGGCCAACCCCGCCCGGGTAAGGCTAGCTCGCCTATGACTCCCAGGTTCGTCCCACGGATAAGCGACGCACACCCTTTATCTGAGAATTCTTCTCACCTAAGCTGTTAGTAGCTCCGCGAGCCCGGAAAGTCCGCGCCCGCGGCCCATTGGAGGGATCATGAACACTGAGCAACTGAACCGCATGCGAGACGGCAGAGGGTTCGTCGCGGCCCTCGACCAGTCGGGCGGGTCCACGCCCCGCGCACTGGAAGGCTACGGCATCGGACCCGACCGCTATTCCTCCGAGGAGGAGATGTTCGATCTCGTCCATGCCATGCGCACGCGGGTGATCACCAGCCCGGCCTTCAGCCCCGAGCACGTCTTGGCCGCGATCCTCTTCGAACGCACCATGGACTCTGAGGTCGAGGGCCGCCCGACGGCCGACTACCTATGGGACGTCAAGAGCGTGGTGCCCTTCCTCAAGGTCGACAAAGGACTGGCCGATGAGGCGCACGGCGTCCGTGTCATGAAACCGATGCCCGGCCTCGGCGCGCTCCTGAGCCGGGCTGTGGCCGCACATGTGTTCGGCACCAAGATGCGTTCGGTGATCTTGCGCGGCGACCCCGAGGGGGTGCGCGCCATCGTCGACCAGCAGTTCGAGGTCGCCGGCCAGATCCTCGACGCCGGCCTGATGCCGATCATCGAGCCGGAGGTGGACATCCACGCCCCGGACAAGGAGCAGGCCGAGAGGCTGCTCCTGGATGCACTGACCGAACATCTCGACGCGCTCCCCGAGAGGCGTGACGTCATGCTCAAGCTGACCATCCCGAGCGTCGATAGCTTCTACTCCGGCCTGATGCGGCATCCGCGGGTGACGCGTGTCGTCGCGCTGTCCGGCGGTTACAAGCGCGAGGACGCCAACGCCCGACTGGCCCGCAACCCTGGCCTGATCGCCAGCTTCTCCCGCGCTCTGCTCGAGGGGCTATCGGACGGCCAGTCCGAGGAGGAGTTCAACTCGACACTCGCCCAGTCCATCGACAGCATCTACGCGGCCAGTGTGGCCTGAGTAGGCTCAGCGTTCCGGCACTGGCCTGCGGTGTCGTTATCGCTGATCTCGTCCTGTTTTGCTGGCCTTATCGCTGTTTGCTGGCCTCACAGCACAGGCAAACGTGAACAAGGCCAGCAAACCAGCAACAGGGCCAGCATGTTATCGCCTTAAACCTGAGCTGGGGCCTGTCGATTTGTTGCTATTGCCCCGCCCACTGGACTCTCGGCGACCCCGGCTGGGTCAGTTCTCAAGGAGGGTGGTGATGACGCGGACCACGTCCGTGACGTCGTATCCCGCACGATCGGTGCGGGTGATGCGCGCGATCGAGACCGTCCGGGGTTGCTCGCCGATGGCGTAAGAATTCTCGGCGAGTTTCACCCGGGTCGCCCACGGCCGGTGTGCGCTGGTCATCGGAACAACGATCACCAAACCCATGCGTTGCGCCAAACGCTCATCCGACAGCACCAGGTGCGGGCGGTGACCACGCTGCTCATGCCCTTGGGTCGGATCCATCGACAACCACACCACGTCGCCGCGACCAGGCACCGCAGTTGCCATCGTCACGCTTCCTCAGCTGCGAGAGCGCGGTCCTCAGCGCTGTACCCCTCGTCCAGCGCATCGCCGTCGCTGGAGACCGCCGCAGCGTAGGACCGCGGGGTGACGTCCTCAAACGACGCCCAGAACCGGCGGCGCTCATACTCGTCCAGCAGCATGCGCAGATACGCGTCGATGGTCTTTGACTCGCTGGCGGCACCGGCCTTGATGCGGGCACGCGTCTCTTCCCTGACAGCAATAGTCGTACGACTCATGCATACAAAAATATCAGACTATTCACTCAGACACCGAGGCGGTTTTCGACGGAGACCACACCCCCTCACCCAGGAGCGCCGCGGTGAGGATTCACGCCCGGTCGTTGTTCGTCATCGCGTTTCCTCAGGTGGTGCGACGACACCACAGCGCCCACCACGTGCGACAACACCAGCCACCCACCCAGGACCCCCATGGCTCGCAGCGGACGCATCGTCCGGGGGACGCCAGCCCGGTGCAGGGCACGCAGAGCATAGATCAGCTGGGGAATCACAACCAAGGGCGACGTGGCCGACCCGGTGGTGTATCTCCTAGCCGCCGCAGCCGCCAGGAGATGCCCAAACCCATGAAGCCCGAAACCCCATTGGAAGTCCTGGTAAAGCCGCCCCCGGCCGCGGGTCCGGATGCCGTTGGCCACCGCTGCCACGCACAGCCCTCCCATCATCGCGATACCGACGTTCACATGCCGCTGGTCGAGGTCCCGGGGAAGCGGGAGCCGGAGCCATGACGGCAGCGCATCGAGGGTCTTCTGAAACGTAGGGGCCATCGTGAGCAGTTCCTCCCCATCGTTGGCGAGGAAGGACGCCGCCAGCGAGAGCGGGACGATCCACCGGTCCCGGTCATCAAGCCTTCCGTCCATGACACAACCTCCTCTGCGCGTGCTATTACGCTACTATCAGTAGCGTAACATTTCCAGCAGGAGGAAACCGATGCCACCGAGAGAAACCACCGGCGGGGATGGCGAGACAGGCGATACCCAGGTATCGTCCCAGCGAGGCGATGAAAGACGCCGTAGAGTGTGTGACGACGATCCGCAAGCCGGAAGCAGCAGCTGGACGCCGCACGTCAGCCGGCCCCGTCCGACGGGATCCTCGCGGGGACGCCCCCGTAACCCGGACGCCGAGGGACGCATCATGCAGGCCGTCTTGGCCCTGCTCACGCAGAAGGGCTATTCGGGTCTGCGCATTGACGACGTCGCCCGCCTGTCCGGGGTGGCCAAGACGACGATCTACCGGCGCTGGTCGTCGCTGGCCCACCTGGTCGTCGACACCATGGCGCAGAACATCGGGGACCGGAGTTTCACCCCCACCCACGACCCGGTGGCGGACCTCCGCCGGATCTGCGCGATGCTGACCGAGTCGGTCAGCGCCGGGGCGAACTCTTGGCTGGCCGCCGCGCTGGACATCCACCGGCAACCCGACGAGGAGCTGCGCACCCGCTACCGGGAATGCATCATCGACCCGCCACGGCGGCTGCTCACCGACGCCCTCACCCGAGCGCGGGAAGCAGGCCTCCTGAACGTGATGACCGCCCCAGAAGACCTGGCCGACCTGCTCATCGGCGGAGCCATATACCGCCTCGCGATCCTTCACACTCCCCTGGATACCGCACAAATCGACGCCATCCTCGACGGGATCGTGGCCAACGACACTAACGGCCAGCCAGACCATCACCATGGCCCAGCCAAAAGCGCTCAACAGCGAACCAGCCCAGAAGGCACCGCCTCGCACTGAAAGCCAGCAGTCCAATAAATCAAAGAGCAGATGTGCAGAGAGAACGGCACTCAAACAGTCAGCTATATTCGGAACATCCGCCCGAATCGGGCTAGCTACCCGAAGACCTTCTTGAAAAGCTTCTTGCCTCCATTGTAGATTCCCTCCGAAGCATCCCCAATTCGGTCACCGACATTCTTACCGCCTCCAGTAGGAAGCATCGTGACTGCACCAACCGCTGAACCAATAGCAAAACCCGCAGCAGTACCAATTCCAGGAACAACAGAACAGGCTGCTGCAGTTACAGCTGCCGTTGTCCCAACCTGGCCAACGGTCCGGACGAATGCGCTCTCCCTGGCCTTCGCATTAGCCTGCCCAGTAGTTAGGCCCGGCTGATTCTCGTATCGCGTCTTGGCAGAATCATATTCACTCTTATAATTGAGCAGAGCACCTGCCACAAACAAGCCACGACCCAACGTTCTTCCGACCGCAGAGACACCAACCTTCGTAGTAGAAGACCACGCATCTGTTGCTCCGTCACGAGTTACCGAAGACAAAAATTTCGGCTCAGACCACACACCCCGAGAAGGACCAACGAAAGAAGACTTAAACCTTGATCCAAATCTACCCCAAAAACCTTGTGGCTCAGGTCCAACGCGATGCTTATTGAAAATATCAAAAAAGTACTCAGAAGATTCCCTTACTAAGGCTGGCTTGAGTTTGACAGAGCGCTCACCAAACTGAATAGTCTGTTGACTATAGTAGCGGGTCTTGACTACCTTTATACCCTCAGCAGCAATCCCAGCGGCAGCCATAATCCTACCTCGGACATATTTAAGAAGAGGACTGAGAGGATCGCCTTGAGTTCCATCCTCTTGGATCGCATTTAAGCTATTCACACAGGTATCAACAGCGTCCTGGTACCGCTGAGCCAGATTATCGACCCTCCTTTGCAGGTCCAGTCCTTCGCTGTCTACATCGGGGTATGCTTCATTATCTGTAACAGGTTTACAGATAGGCTCAGTTCCATCACTATTGTTCGTCCACGCTTCGGGCGTTGCGTTGTGCGCCTCTACCTCAGCCAACAGCGAAGTACGTTCAGTTTCCAACGCACTAGCGGTGGAAGTGAAGGTGGTAATGGCCGTTTTAATAGTTTCGGTTCCGGTTCCGACGTCCTGGGAGGCGGTCACAGGGACATCAAGTGCGGAGTAAAGCAGATCCTCATGTGGCGTGTGGTAGCACGAACTCAACCCATCCCAGCTAGACTTGGCATTACTGACAGCAGTCTTAAAGTCTGATCCATGCGTTTTGAGATTACTCGCTTCGCTTTCAAGCGTACCGGAGTCAGCCCAGTTGTCGAGATCAGTAGTAGTGACGATCATTATTCCTTCCAATCAACCGTAACTTCATCCATTGAGTTTGCAGCAGTTTCAGCATTATTTGACATCTCCTCATCGCCATTTTGAATGGCAGATACGGCTTCCCGGCCACCAGCAGCAGCATTGGTAGTCTGTTGCTCAGCCGTGCACATAGCTGAAGCTAGTAGACGGTTATAGACATCGTTCAAGGCAGGCCCTATGGATGCTGCCTTCCCAGTGGAGCAGGCTGCTGCCATGTTGTCAATATCCGTTGACACCGAGTCATGAGCAGTACTGGCTTCTGTAACGTAGCCATCTACGTCATCGAAGATAGAATTGCAGGTCGCAGCATCGACGCTATAGTCCATCGTTTTCTCCGTAGCTAATTGTCATAGCAGCCGCTGCAAGATAAGCCCAGAGCGGCTGTCTGTCAAAGGAAGTTAGTACCCAATGATCATGTTCAGCTCCTTGGGTGCATAACGCCGCACCACGATCTGGCGTCGTGACCCATGTGACACCTTCCTTACCTGTCACATCACTGTAGCTAAAACATCTCCACGGCTGACTCTCGAATTCAGCCGCATCATCGTCAAGTTGATATGAAATTGGCACATCAATTAGGCGACCAGCAACGTCTCTTGCGCTCAGTTCCGGAAGCCGGAAAGACATTTGCCACCCGGGCTGTGTGCCTGACCACATAAGCAATACCCGTGGCAAATCGTCAGTGGAGCAATAGCCGACAAAACCCATACCATCGATTGGGTCTTTTGGTGATGGTCCAACAAACAGTAGCGAAGCATCCTCAACCCCCCAGCCCTCAATGCTGCGTGCATCTTCCATGAGGCCCGATACTTCCAGCGACCATGCGTTTCCGTGCTGAATGATATCGAGGAGTGACGTACCAACTTCCGTCGGCTTTCCGTCGGCATCAACGATACCAGCCGCAGCTAGCTCATCACGCAGCGCTGGTTGCCGCACCTTGCGCCCAAAGAACCTAGACGGCGCCAGATCTTTGAGCTCACTCATCGCGGTGATTGAAAGCGCGAAAACCTTTCCCAGAAGCGCAAGTGGAAGATGCCCCTGCACAGCAACTTTTTCACGAGGTGCACCATCGCGAGCCGTTGCCCACTGGTCGAGTTCAGCGTTTGGTACCTGTACCACCGTTTCAGGTAGACCAGGCCTAGGAAGAGGTCGGAGCGTGTTCAGCGTTTGCTGAATGAGGCCGTCTGGTTGCCAAGACATGACTGGAACAGTAAGCGTGAGTTCCGCTACAGCTTCACCGACTACCAATAGATCTTGGATCATGAGAAGCCCAAGAGCATCCTTATTCGGAGGCAACATTGGTGCCAGAGCCGTAATCCGCCGCCTCTCGCGTGGACCTGGTCCGGCGTTCCCATCGGGGATAGCCTCAACCTGGACGGCATAAGCCCCTTGCATAGTTTCAGGAAGGCCGCGCAGATTAGCTTGAGAGATAGACGCGAGGACATCGGGACGAAAGTCATCAATCCGAAATTCTCGAAGCACAAACGTTGGCCGGAAATTTAGATAGCCTGGTTCTGCGCTAACTACAACCATACCCTCGGATGGGATAATCTCCCATGAATCCGATATCTCAAATGAAAAAGCTGTACCGCTGACTTCCATCGCATATCTCTTCTGCTAGCTTTGATATGCTCCGGCCCCTATAAATCCTGACGCAACCCCTCTTATTCCAGGTAATTTTAAGCTCAAGGGCGACGAGATCCTGATCACCACACAGCTCGCTAGATCAAGAAGACACCAACGCTTATTCAGCAATACAGCCAGACCCCTACCAACCTGTGACCGGCAAGAGGGGATGTTACGGAAGGGGTGATTACTGAATAGCCCTCATATTATGCAGAAACTATAGGGAAACCAGAGAATATCAATTCTAATGATCAACGAATGCTTGCGACACAGTTCCTGGCGTTGCCTATGGTCTGGGTCGCGGTTTCATCGTTGAGGTTCAGGGTGTTCCGGACGAGGTTGATGATGTCGACAACGGCTGTGCCGGATTTCCCGAGGCGGCTTTCCACATCGGCGTACATGTCGGCTACTTCCGTGGCCTCGAACTCGCCCTGGAAGGCGCTCACATCACTGCTATGCCCCGTGAGAACTGACATGAGCTCGTTGCAGACGCTGTTGATCTCGCTCTGGACACTGGCAGAGACCTCGGTGTCGTAAGCATTCATTCCTGTGGCCATGATCTTCTCCTCTCGATTCCTTAATGTAAAACTCAGGCGCCGTGGAAATTCGCCGTGCTGTAGTCGGCGCCGCCCTCGGCGGTGCGGGCATTGGTGACCATCTCATCAGTACCGTTAAGGAAGGCCTGGTTCATGCCAGCCTGCCCCTCAGTGACGGAGCCAAAGGCATTCTGTAGATCTACCGTGATCTGGTCGGCATTGTTCTTGAAGTTCTGGAACTGGACGTAGCCCTCACCCGAGAACTTACCTTCGAGAGGAGTAACAGCATTGACGAGCCGAGTGATAAGCGAGCCAATGTTGTCATGAGAATTGCAGGTCTGCTTGTTCAGGCCAGGTATGGCCGAATCTGTCATTTTGAAATACATCGTACACCCTTCCTTGATATTTTGACATCTACCCCATACAGCTAAACAGCAGGGTAAATGAACACCTATTCACACCACGGGCCCCAGGGCCCAAATCGCACTCTACACGCCCGAGGGGTCACAAACACTAGTGGTACAGCCATCGTCACCAGCAGCCTCTCGACCGTGCCGTTAACCTTACATACTTCACGGCAATAATCAAGACCTACCGCTCCACCCCAGCGAACAGGTGGTTCAAAATTGAAGATGATTAGGATTGTAATTCTAGTTAAATACTTGACTATTTCTGTGCACCCGCTCTCCGCTATCCTCGTTGTCGACATCTCAAGAAGCCGTTCACGAGAGCCTTGACGAGGCAAATTCCCTTGCCAGAGCGATTTCGTCTGTATCCGTGAATAAGTTCTCCGGTCAAACAACCTCATACGGGCCCCTATGCTGCGGCATGTCTTTTGTCAGGTCTGACCCTCCACAGGGTCGCCGGAAGTGACTAGGCTGGCTGCCGCAGGCGACAGCCCGACCACCGATGATGACAAGGAAGCAAGCGTGCCCTACGTCTACGACGACCAGCTCATCGACGCCGTTGCCGTGCGCCGGAAGCGTCTTCTCGCGGGCTTCCTGTTCGGGAAGCAGCGCATCCGCTTCACATGGCAGGACCGGGTGTCGACTTTCATCGGCAGCCTGGTGTTGGCCGTAGTCATCTGCACGGTATGCGTGGCCATCGCCTTCGTGATGTACCTCTTCCAGGCGGAGGCCCTCAAGCAACAGCAACAACAGCAGCGCTACGCCCCCGTCAGCACGTCAGCAACGCCATGACAAACGACCCGTTCCTCCGGCTCAGTGTGTTGGGCACCGTCCGCAACGCGGATCTCGTGCTCCCTGCCGATCAGTCTCTTTCCGCCCTGCTGCCTCAGATCCTCGGCCTACTCGGCGAGTCCCAGGGCCCCCAGGGCGCCTACATGCTGACCACCGCGCTAGGCGAACCCGTTGACCTGGAACATCCGATGGGCGGCCTCGGACTTGAGGACGGCAGCGTGCTGAGGCTGTCGGTGGCGACGGACACGCCCCCGGTGCCGGTCGTCTCGGACCTGGTGGACGTCACCGCTGAGCATGATCCCGCCGGAAAATGGGCCGGAGCGGCACGTGGCTGGGCCCTGGGCTTCTGCTCAGCGCTGGTCATGCTTGCCGCTCTGGTCCTCCTCCTTCAGGGCCGCGGGTCCGACGTCACCGATGTGGGTGCCGCCGCCGCGGGGCTGTACGCAATCAGCATGTGCCTCAGGTTCATCCGGCAGGATCTGGCCTGGGCCTACCTCACCGTCGCAGGGATTGTCGGCCTGTGGTGGGTCTGGCTGCAGCTGGCGGCCGGGTGGCCTCCGCTGCTGGTCCTTTTCATCTGGCTGGCGGTCCAGCTCCTGGCGTTGATCGTCCACACCCGTCAGCGCTTCGCCTATTCTCTGGGGCTGGGGATACTTGCCATCGGCGCGGGGCTGTGGTGCCTGGTTCACTACTTCGTGGCGGATCAGGTCAGGGCCGGAGCCGTTGTCTCGACGCTCGCGCTTCTACTGCTCGGGCTGACGCCGCGTCTTGCGCTCACCCTGGCGGGAGTTTTCAAGGCAGACGCCGATGTCGGGAATGGGACCAGTCTGGCGCTCAGCGAGGTCGTCGGCCGGCTGGATCGTGCTCACCAGGTGTTGTCTGTGGCGGTGGGGCTGGTGTCGCTGCTGTGGTTGCTCGGCATGCTGCCGCTGGCAGGTGCCGCGATCGGCAGTACATGGACGCTTGGGATGACTGCGGCACTGGTGGTGGCGTGGACGCTGCGAGGCCGTCACTTTCCCCTGGCCGCGGAGCGGACTGCAATCTACGTCGCAGCGATCGCCGGCCTGGGTGCTGTCGCTTGGTCTCAGAGGGCGACGGTATGGGCGGTGATAGGGCTCGTGGTCCTGGCCCTGGCACTGGCTGGGATGCTGTTCATCAACGTCTCAGACTTGGCTGCCGCCCAGTTGCGCAGGATCGGCACCTGGCTGGAGACCCTCGCTGTGGTCGCCACCATTCCCGTTCTCGTCGGTATGTTCGACCTCTACACGCAGCTGTTGGGAAGCTTCAAATGAGCGAACCTGGTGAATTCCCACAATCCTCTCCCACCCCGCCGCCTCTACCGCGGCGTGGAATAGCCCAGCCATGGAGTAATGAGATTCTCGGGCGCCTGCAGCAATCTGACAAGCCAGAGCCCGATACACACCGCCCACAGCCCGGGCCACACCGCGCGCCCCAGAACATGGAGCCGCAGACTACCCGGCGGGCCTTCACAGACCCGCAGACTACGCGGCGGATCGTCAAGGACGAGCAGACTACGCGGGTCATGCCACGGGGCGCGGTTCCCGCGCAGAATCCGCTGCCGCTCCACCCACCTCAGACTGTGGCCACCCCGCCACTCGCTCAGGCCACCCCGCCACTCGCGCAGACCACCCCGCCACTCGCGCAAGCCACCCCGATGGCTTCGGGCTCCCTGCGCAGTCATCGCGAGTACGAGCACTTGTCTGGACGTCATGCCGTTCCCAGGTGGCGCCGGTTCTTCACGTGGTTCGCCCGGGTCTTCCGCAGCGACGACACGGCCTCCCGGGTGGCGCGTGCCTCAGCCGGCGCCCAGCGGCCCGTCACCACCGGCCGGCGGATAGTGATCGTCGGAGCCAGCGGAGGGGTGGGATCCACCAGCGTCGCTACCGGCCTGGCGATGACCTTGGCTGCAGTGCGCAACGCACTGGTGGCTTTCGTGGCCTCCGGGGCAAGCGACGACCTAGAGGCCCGGCTGAACATCGCTCCGCTTCCCCGCGCCTCATCCGACCTGCCGACCAACAGCTTCGACAACCAGCTGGCTGGGATGTCGGTGCCCCAGAATGGAAGGCTCGCTGCCGTCAGGCCTCACTCGGATACCGCCGCGATGTCCCGGAGCCTTGGCAGATACTTCGCCATCACCGTCGTCGACGCCGGGCGGGAGCCGTCTGAGCAGCTTGTCCGCGAGGCGCACGCACTCGTGGTCGTAGGCTCTGCCAGCGCGTCGGGAGAGGCTGCTGCGGTCAGGTGCGCCGCCAGGCTGCGGGGAGCAGGTGCGAACCCCCAGACGATCCTTGTTGCTTTGATACCGCGCACACCCCGCGAGAAACCGGGCCCACCGGCGCAGCGTCTCCGCGCCTTTGGCCTGCCGGCGGCGGTGATTCCATACGACCGGCATATCGCTGGTGGCGCCGCGCTGCGCCTGAATCTGGCCAGCGAGGAGACGCAGGTGGCGCTGGGGGAGCTGGCCGCGGCTGCGATGACCTCCGCCAGGTGACCTGATGAGCATTCGCATCGTTCATCGCCCCGCCCGCACCACCCCCGCGTTGCAGGCGCTGCCGGAGGTGTTCCTTGAGAGCCCACCCACCCTCGCGGAAGGAGCCGACGGGGCGGGCGCCGCCGCGCTGCGCATCCTGCCGCTGCTCGGCGCTGGAGCCTCCATGACCGTCATGATGCTGTTCAGGCGCTCCAGTTTCGCCGCGGTCGGCGCACTCATGATGATCGTCACTGTCCTGGCGTCGGCCATCATGATGCTCGGCCAGCGCGGCAAGGCCGCCAGAAGCAGACGCGAGGCCCGCGACATCTACCTCGAATACCTGGAGACACAACGCGAGGACCTGAGGGCCACCGAGGCCAGGCAGCTCACCGCGGCCCGGCGCATTCACCCGGCACCTGAGGAGCTGCTGAGCATCGCCAGGTCACCCGACCGGCTGTGGGAGCGGCGTCGCGGCGACAGCGATTTCCTGGCCATCCGGCTCGGCACCGGGACCGTGCCTGCCCGCAGCATAACGGTGAAGTCCGAGGAGAACGTGAGGGCCCGGCGCGACCCGTTCATGGCGAGCGAGGCACAACTGGTCAGTTCTCGTTTCGGCAGCACACCCGGTATGCCGATCCTGGCTGACCTCGACTCTACGGGAGCGGTCAGCGTCGTTGGCAGCCGCGGTTTTGTGACGCAGGTGGCCCGGCTCATCGCGGCGCAAGCAGCTGTCTTCCATTCGCCTGAGGACCTGCAGCTGGCGCTCGCAGTCGATGACAGGTACCGGGGGGAATGGGACTGGTTCTCCTGGCTGCCGCAGCTGGCCGCGCAGAAGGTGCAAGGACCGTTCGGGCCAGGCAGGATCATCGTCCCGACCGTGGCACGACTGCGCACCATCCTCGGTCCCGAGCTCGATGCCCGCTCCCCCAGCGCGGCAGAGGCCCGGAGGATGCTGCTGACTAGGTCCGAGATACAGAATGGACGCATCCTGGTCCTGGTCGACCACTACGGGAAGGAGTCCGATGCCCTGACGCCGTCAGACCCGCAGATCGCGCTCGGGCAGGTGGCCACCACGGTCGTGTACCTGCTGGATGATCGCAGGGCTGAGCCGGGCTCGATCACCATGCGGATCAGCGAGGGCGGCGAGCCGGGCAGTTTCGTGGTGGAACGCTACCCGCGGCCTGACGTCGCACCCACGGTCGTCACGGGAACCTTGGACGATCTGACCTCCGACTCGGTGTCGGCGCTGGCCCACCTGCTCAGCCCGCTGCGACTCTCTCCCGACTCTCACGAGCACGACGCCTCCCGCGAGGCCATGAGCTTCGCTGAGCTGCTGGGTGTGCCGGACTACCGCGATGTCGACTTCTCTCGTGCCTGGGCGCCTCGCGGCGAGACGGGTTTCCTGCGCGTGGCCATCGGCACCGACGACGCCGGCGACCCGGTGATGCTCGACCTGAAGGAGGCCGCACAGTACGGCATGGGACCCCATGGCCTGTGCGTCGGCGCCACGGGCTCCGGCAAGAGCGAGATGCTGCGCACCCTGGTCCTGGGGCTGCTGGTCAGTCACGATCCGGAGGACCTCGCGATGGTGCTCGTCGACTACAAGGGCGGCGCCACCTTCGCTCCCTTCGAGGGAGCGCCCCAGGTGTCGGGCATCATCACGAACCTTTCCGACGACGCCAGCCTCATCGAACGTGTCTACGCGAGCCTGTCCGGGGAGGTGCAGCGCCGCCAGCAGGTGCTGCGCGACGCCGGCAACATCGCCGACATCACCACCTACCGCGCCCTGCGCGCCGAGCGCCCGGAGCTGGGATTGGCGCCGTTCCCTCACCTGATGGTCATCATTGATGAGTTCGGCGAGCTGCTCACGGCCCGTCCCGACTTCATTGAGCTGTTCCTGTCCATCGGCCGCATCGGCCGGTCCATCGGGGTGCATCTGATGCTGTCGAGCCAGCGGATCGAAAGCGGCAAGTTGCGCGGCCTGGACACCTACCTGTCCTACCGGATCGGGCTGAGGACCCTCTCGGAGAGCGAGTCCCGCACGATCCTTGAGACCACCGACGCCTTCCACCTGCCGCCTGTGCCGGGATACGGATATCTCAAGGTGGACACCACCACCTACACCCGTTTCCGGTCCGGCTTCGTCTCCGGTCCCCTGCCTGAGGACCCGGCCGGCGAGGCTCCAGTCAAGGCGGATCCGGTGGCGCTGCCGATGCCCGCCTACCTGGTCACCCGGGCTGAGGCGGATGACGACATGCCTGCGCAGGCACGCACCAGCACGAAGACGACCGGCCCGACGGTCCTCAGCACGATCATGGACCAGTTGCGCCTGCAGCAGCGTGCCACGCAACCGATCTGGCTGCCACCGCTGCCTGAAGCGACCACCCTCGACCTGATCGCCGGGGAGCCCCGTCCCACCAGTTCGGGGTTGCGGATTCGGGCCAGCGCCCCGCTGCGGTTCCCGATCGGCATCATTGACGACCCCACCCGTCAGTGGCAGGACACCTGGGAGATGGACCTTCTCGCGTCCGGCGGCCACACCCAGATCACAGGCGGGCCAGGCAGCGGCAAGTCGACGCTGCTGCGCACCATCGCCGCATCGCTCGCGCTCACCCACCCGCCGTCGGCTGTCAGCGTCTACGTGCTGGACCTGCTTGGCTCGGGCCTGCTGAGCTTGCGTGACCTGGTGAACGTTGGCGGGGTGGCTGCGCGAGCTGAGCAGGAGGCTGTGCGGCGCACGCTGGAGGAGGTGCGTGGCCTGCTGCACCAGCGGGAGGCGTTGTTCCAGCGATACCGCGTGGACTCGCTGGCGGCGTTGCAGAATGTCCCGGACGCCTCGTCCGTCAACCTGGCGGAGATCGTGCTGCTCATCGACGGTTATGGACAGCTCGCCGAGGAGTTCGAGGAGCTGGCGGAGATCGTGTTCTCCCTGCTGCGCCGGGGAGCTGCCCATGGCATCCATGTCATCGCGACCAGCACCCGCTGGAATGAGGTCCGCATGGCGCAGCAGAGCTTCTTCGGCACCAAGATCGAGTTGCGCCTGGCCGACCCAATGGAGTCAGCCCATGGCCGGAAACTCGCCGAGACCATCCCCACGGACCGCCCTGGCAGGGTGCTCCTGGCCGGTGGGTTGTTCGCCCACATCGCGCTCCCCAGGATCGATGAAGTCGCCTCGAATGACGACACCGCTGAAGGGCTGCGACGGCTGTCGGAGGCAGTCGCAGCAGGGGCGCAGGAGCGAGCGGCTGAGGTCAGGATGCTGCCTCCTGATCTCGCCCCTGATGAGGTGTCGCTGCCTGAGGGCAAGGCTCTGGTTGCGCTGGGCCTGGACGAGAGCGACCTGTCCACGGTGGTGCTGGACATGGCTGGGGCCGACCGTCATCTGATCGTGTTGGGAGACTCCGGCACCGGACGCACCACGATGATCCGGCGGGTGGTGAATGAGCTGGTCCGCACCCACAGCTCCGACGAGCTGGTTTTCGCTGTGTTCGATCCCCGCCGTTCCCTGACTGGCGCGGTGCCGGAGGGTTATCTCGGCGGGACCGCGACCAGCGCGGCCCTGGCCCAGAAACTCGTCAACGCCATCGTGCCGGAGCTCAACTCGCGTGTGCCGAGCAGCGTCGATGAGGCCGCGCAGGTGTCGCCACCGGTACCGCACATTGTCATCCTCATCGACGACTATGACGCGCTGGGCTCCGGGGCCACACCGTTTAGGGCGCTGTTGCCGTACATCCCGATGGGTGGCGAGATTGGCTTGTCGGTAGTGCTGACCAGGCGGATGACCGGTGCCGGACGAGCGATGTATGACCAGCTGGTGAACACCATGCGGGACTCGGGAGCCACCGGATTCATGCTCTCCGGTGATCGCGCCGAGGGCCTGTTGCTGGGTAACCAGCGCCCGCGGGCGCTGCCGGTGGGCCGCACTCTGCTGCTGCGCTCTGGGCAGTCAATCATTACGGTGCAGATCGTCAACGAGCCAGGTTAGAGACAGGCGGGGCTGCTGGCGTATACCGCGGTAAATACCATCCGCAGCACTCCACAACCTCGCGAAGCCTTCCACCCATACGTCTAGCGCCCTGCGGGGATTGTCAAGGATTGATCTGCCAACCGGGCCAGCCCCCGGCATGAGATCGCTGCAAAATCGTTAAATCTCGCTCCCAATCCAACAGGTCATATATACTCAACGCCCTGCGGGGAAATAATTTTTAAAGACACCCCAAAACTACCTGCGACCAGAGAGATCACCGCCCCATTAGGGCGTTCCCACCAAGCACGTTTGGTCATGCCTGGAACCATCTTACTGGGTTTTCCAAAAGCCTCCTTGCCCGCAGCAACATAGGTCACGAACCAGTCATTGATAACAGGCTCATTACCCTCACCAAGAAGAGTCTCCGTCAAATTTAACCTGACATCCTTTACCACGCCTTGATAGTTGGTATGGAAACTTGCCAAATCAGACTGGCCTCCGATTCCAGTAACAAATTGATTCTGCATATCACTTGGAACCCACCCAAACTTTGAAATAGTCTGCGGGAAGTCTTCCCCGCTGATTGGCCAGTCAAGGTCAGCCAGCCGTTCAGCCCAGAGTATAAACTCTTCTACTGGCAAGGCCAGCCGGGTCATGAGAACACAGGACGCGGTGAAGGACCGTTCTCCAGGTATTCACACATCCGGCGATACAACTCCTGATGCCATTTCTTGAAATGCTCAACATACTGCCGCAGACTGCAAGGCTCATCATGCAACTTCCCCACCCGAACCTCCCAGTCAATACCAGGATGAGAGAAAATCACATCATAAAACAGCCCCAGATCCCAATCCTTGAGATACACATTCTTCATCATCACCCGAATCGGAACACTCCACTTCGGCGAGCGAAGATTAATATCCAACCCACCATCAAGAAAACGCTGAATCAACCGCGCCTCCGGTAGATAATCATGCTCCCTCTCATCGAACAACACATGCAAAGCATTGATATTCTCCGGACGCACAAGAGCCGGGTCAGCACCATGATCAAGCATCCAGTTCGCAATCTCAACCCGCGCAACCAAATCATCATTCTTCAACGCCCACAAAAGAAACTGCCGCCAATCAATATTGGGATACTCCCCCACCGCAACAACAAAATCCTCAAGACTCCCGTAGTGAGCAGCACCCCCGGGACTCCGACCCTTCCCAGCCATCATTTACGCCTTTCTACTCATCAGTATGCGATCGGTTCCTTAGAGGATCCTCCACACGATAGTTCTTCGACTCGCGATATTCACTTAAAAAATCTTCCTTAGTAATTTCACCAGAAAGATACCGTTCTCTCAGTTTGCTGTACTTGGCCTTTGGAATGTGTCCCATGTCCCATAGCTCTGGGTTTCTACCAGGTTTCTCTGGGCTGCTGTGCTATCCCGAGGCTCGGGAAAGCGACACTGTCTTCCCCTGGGTCGAGTCCTTCAAAGCTACCGGAAGGACCTGGTGGTTCTGGATAACGCCAAGCCCGATACTGCAAACGCTCAGGACCCGGCATACCGCCAATATCACGCAACCGCAACAGACAAGCCTGCACAGTCTCAGCAATAGCCTTACTGGGCGTAGGCCACGGCAGATCCCGCTGCCATAACCAGCGCTCACCGTACTCGTATTGCTCCTCAAAACCCAACTGTTCTAGCTGAGACACCAACTCTGAAGAAAAAACATCCCCCGTATCCCTGAAACCCAACTGAGCTACCACACAATCTTGACCACGCCCCTCATCCAAACCAAAGAACTGGACAAGCAAACTCTCCCGTTCCTGATCCGAGATAACCAGCATGACACGTTCTTCATAATTCAAAAGAACTCTCTCAAGAGCAGCTCTAAAATCATCCCACATACCTTCGCACCCTAGCTTAATCAATGTATCTGGCACCCTGCGGGGAATACACCTCCAAAGCAACACCAAAGCTACTAGTGACCAGAGTGATCACAGCCCCGTTCGAACGCTTCCACCAAGCTTCCTTCAGCCCACCCTGGATAGTCTTAAAAGGTTCGCCAAACCTCTCTTTACCAGCAGCAAAATAGGCCACAAACCAATCATTAATCATGGACTCATGATCATCACCATGAAAAGTTTCTGTCAAATTGAGAGTAATTTCCCTCACAAGTCCTTGAAGATTACTACGGAAAATAGCAAAATCAGACTGTTCACCAATCCCAGTCCTCAATTGGTTTGGAAAATTTCCTGGTTTCCAACCTAGCTTTGCAACAACCGCTGGGAAATCTTCCCCGCTGATTGGCCAGCCAAGGTTAGCCAGCCGCTCAGCCCAGAGTACGAAATCTTCTACCGGCAAGGCCAGCCGGGTCATGAGAACACAGGACGCGGTGAGGGACCGTTTTCTAGGTAGTCACACATCCGACGATACAACTCTGGACGCCTCTCCTTAGCGTGATCGATGTGTTGCTTCAGACTCCAGGGCTCGCCAAAAGCCTTCCCCGCATATGCATCCCAGTCAATACCAGGATGAGAGAAAATCACATCATAAAACAGCCCCAGATCCC
>ERZ773010.853-NODE-853-length-20240-cov-18.156354_pt1 | contig 20240 bp, 17 predicted proteins | sample MGYA00580842_ERZ773010 | MGnify/ENA primary metagenome ERZ773010 (study PRJEB29015, sample SAMEA2737982) | human oral metagenome | biome: human oral; feature: human-associated habitat; material: dental | place: China | collected 2107 ...
CCATCCGCGATGAACAGGCCGGATGGTGGATCAACCTGCGCCCCTCCAACACGGAACCGTTGCTTCGACTCAACGTCGAGGCCCGGGACGCAGAAACCATGGCCCGGTTGCGGGATGAAGTGCTGACGCTCGTCCGCGGGGAAGAAGGAGAAAACGATGACTGAGGCCACCACGGAACTGTCCACGGAGTTCCTGGCCATCGCGGCTTGTCCGGCGTGTCATGCCAAGTTCGCCGTTGACTACGAGCGTTCCGAACTGGTGTGTACATCCGCGTCCTGTGGGCTGGCCTACCCTGTGGAGGATCGCATCCCGGTCCTGTTGATCGACCAGGCGCGAAACACCCAGTGAGGTTCTCGGATGTCTCGTACGTGGTTCGATGACTCCCGCCTGGAAGCCGATGATCTTACTGACGATGAGTCGCTGTGGTGGCTCGCATCAGCCGGCGCCCGAATCAGGCGTGCCGCTTTGAGCGAGCCCGCTGGGCGACTTGCCCGCGCGGATCGACCTCGTGGAGTGATTGTGCTGGGGGCAGAAGCGAGGCTGGTGCGAGCTGTTCTGGAGCCCGCCTGTCCCGTGCCTTTCATGGCGTGGCCCGGGCCGGCTCTGCCCGCGTGGGTCGGGCCGCTTGACCTGGTGGTTGCGCTCGGTTCCCACGACGCCCCGACGTGGGAGATTCGCTGCCTGGCTGAAACCGTTCGCAGAGGAGCCACCGTCATAGTTGCTGCCCCGGAGGAGTCGGCGCTGGCAGCGGTGAGCAAGGGCTCGCTGACCACCCACCTGCCCACCCCGCCCGACGACCCCATGGCCGCGGCCATCGCGGTGCTGGCGTTGCTGGGCCAGCTGGAGCTAGGACCCGCGGTGGACGTTGAGCTCGCCGCGTCGGCCGCAGATGCCGTCGCGGTTCGTTGCTCTCCAGCGCGTCCCCTCGGGGACAACCCGGGCAAGGATTTGGCTGTGGGGCTGGCCGACTCGTTTCCCCTGGTGTGGGGAGGTACGACGCTGGCGGGGCGCGCCTCCCGGCGGATCGCTGAGACGTTGCGGCGGGCCAGCGGTCGGGTCGCTCTGGCTGCTGATGCGGAAGAACTGGAAGCGGTGCTACTCGGCACGCCCCGACGAGACGTGTTTACCGACCCCTTTGAACAGGACGCCGAGATCGGTCCTGCATTGCTGCTGCTCGACGCGGACCAGGTGCCGGAGCCGATGACAGAGACTGCCCGAAGGCTGACGCGCCTGGCTGACAGCGTCGGGGTGCGGGTGTGTCACATCAGTTCCGGCATGGCGGAGTTGGGAGCCTCAGACGTGGAGCGCTACGTCACTCTGCTGCTCCAGGGACGTTACGCCGCCACCTACCTGGGTATCGGCCTGGGCGGGGCTAAGAGCAGATAGCAGAAAACAGGAAGACCGGGAAAAGTCATTCGAAGAGCCGGGACACAGCACCCAACCCCCGACTCGTCGAGCATTGCAGCAGGCTCGGGCGTAGACTCCGGGACGTGACATTTGACTTCCGCGTAGCAGACCTGTCCCTGGCTGATTTCGGTCGTGAGGAAATCACCCTCGCCGAACATGAGATGCCTGGCCTGATGGCCATGCGTGAACGATACGCGGCGTCGAAACCTCTGGCAGGTGCTCGCATTGCGGGATCGATCCACATGACTGTCCAGACCGCGGTGCTGATCGAAACCCTCGTGGCGCTCGGCGCAGAGGTGAGGTGGGCCTCCTGCAACATCTTCTCCACTCAGGACCACGCAGCGGCCGCCGTCGTCGCCGGCCCGGACGGCACTCCTGAGGACCCCAGGGGCGTGCCTGTTTTCGCGTGGAAGGGTGAAACGCTCCAGGAGTACTGGTGGTGCACCCGCCAGATCCTTGACTGGCCTGGTGAGACGAACCCCAACCTGATTCTCGACGATGGCGGTGACGCCACCCTGTTCGTTCACGAAGGCGTCGCGGCCCAGCGCGCTGGGGCCGTACCCGCCGACGACCCGGCAGATCCGGAGGAGACCCTCGTCGTCAAGGCGGCCCTGCGGGATGCGTTGGGCCAGCTGGACTTCGAGAGCCTTGCCGCAGGCATCCTCGGGGTCACGGAGGAAACCACCACTGGCGTCCACCGCCTCTACGAGATGCATCGCAACGGTGCCCTGTTGTTCGGGGCCATCAATGTCAACGACTCAGTAACCAAGTCCAAGTTCGACAACAGGTACGGCTGCCGTCACTCCTTGGTCGATGGCATCAACCGCGCTACCGACGTTCTGATCGGTGGCAAGGTGGCCGTGGTCTGCGGTTACGGTGATGTGGGCAAGGGGTGTGCCGAGTCGCTGCGCGGCCAGGGAGCGCGGGTCATCGTCACCGAGGTGGACCCGATTTGTGCCCTGCAGGCGGCGATGGACGGATTCCAGGTATCGAGGCTCGAATCGGTGGTGGGAATCGGCGACATCTTCGTCACCGCAACTGGGTGCCGCGACGTCATCCTCGAGGAACACATGGCCCGGATGAAACACCAGGCCATCGTCGGCAACATCGGACACTTCGACAACGAGATCGACATGGCCGGGCTCTCCGCCCGGAAGGACGTGACGAAGAGCGAGATCAAACCGCAGGTGGCCAAATGGGTCTACCCGGACGGGCACGCTGTGATCGTGTTGAGTGAGGGGCGGTTGCTGAACCTTGGCAACGCGACGGGGCATCCGTCTTTCGTGATGAGTAACTCGTTCACCAACCAGGTGTTGGCCCAGATGGAACTGTTCCTCAGGCCCGAGTCCTACCCACCCGGCGTGTATCTGCTTCCGAAACACCTGGACGAGGAGGTCGCGCGTCTCCACCTGCCGTCGTTGGGAGTGGAGTTGAGCACCTTGACCCAGGCGCAGGCCGACTACCTGGGGGTTCCGGTGGAAGGCCCGTTCAAGTCTGAGCACTACCGTTACTGATCTACTGGGTGTGGCCCGGTGATCTGGGCCACACCCGCGGATGCGGTCACTTCTCGGGGTCGCCCGGTTTCATGGACTGCCAGATTTCTTTGCACTCCGGGCACACCGGGTACTTGTCCGGGTTCCTGGAGGGGACCCAGACCTTTCCGCACAGAGCCACAACGGGGGTGCCGGTCAACCTGGCCTTTTCCAGTTTCTTGGCCGGCACATAGTGGCTGAATCGTTCGTGGTCATCGGAGTCCCGCAGTTCGGCGCGTTCGTCCAGAACCGTCTGGGAACCGGGGGCAAACTCACTCATGAAATCAATCCTAGACGCTGGAGAACATCGTGAATACCAGATCCCGTAGCGAGGGCACCACGGGGCTGCTGGTGGGGCTGCTGTTGGCGGTGTTCGCCATCGCTTTCCAGATGATTGGGGTCGCAGCGGCCCTGCCCGAAGCGATGCGTTCCCTCGAGGCTGTCGCTCTCTACCCGTGGGCTTTTTCCATGGCCGTGACGGGAATGCTGATCTCGATCCTGGTGGCCGGGCGGCACTGTGACCGGCACGGGCCGTTGGTCTCCATGGGGTTGGGGTTTGGTGCGATGTTCCTGGGACTCACAGCAGGTTCTCTCGCCACGGATGTCTGGATGCTGCTGGCGGCCCGGCTCGTGCAGGGCCTGGGAGCTGGAGCCATCAACCTGACCCTCTACGTGGTCATAGCACTTGCGTTTCCCGCGGGACGACGCCCGGCAGTACTTGCGATGCTCAGTTTCTGCTGGGTGCTTCCTGCGTTCTTGGGACCACCGATCTCGGCTGCTCTGGTGGCGGTGAACTGGCGTCTCAATTTCGCCGTGACGGTGCCCTTGCTGCTGGTCGCCGCTGTCCTGACCTGGCCGCATCTGAAGGCCATCCAAAAGCGCAGTGAGCCAGATCCCGAAGCGCCCGGGGCTGTCGTGTGGGCAGTGGTGGCGGTGGCCGGAGCGCCGGCTCTGCTGCAGCTGGCCGGTCAAGGCATCGGACACTGGAGCCTGCTGGCGGCGGCCGCAGGACTCATGGCCTTGGCAGTGGGACTGCCGAAAGTGCTGCCTCCACGGGCCAGAGACCTGAGAAACGGGCTCGGCCCCATTATCGCCAGCCGAGCCATCCAGACCGGGGCCTTCTACGCGGGAGAGGCGTTTCTCCTGCTCGGCCTGCAAAACCTGAAAGGGCTCGACACCTTGCAGGCGGGGCTGGCCCTGACCATAGGAAGCCTTGGATGGAGTTTCGGATCCTGGCTTCAAGCCCGGATGCGGCTGCGCCGCGACCGCATCATCACCACTGGGACATGTCTCGTTGCCCTTGGGATGGCGGGGACCGTGGTTTTCCTGACGTGGCTGGGGGTGCCGTTGTGGATCGGGGTGGCGGCCTGGACTCTTGCCGGGTGTGGGATGGGGTTGACCGTCTCCAGCACCGCGGTGGCGACCATGGCGCTGTCCGGCCCGCGGGATCAGGGACGCAACACCGGCGCCCTGCTGGTGGCCGAGTCAATCGGGACCTCGGTGATGACTGCGCTCACTGGGGCCTGCTACGCGGTGCTGCTCGCGGAGGGCGCGCCTGCTTTCGGATGGATCTTTCTCACTCTGTTGGTGGCATCGGTGCTTGCCATTGTCGCCTCGCTGCGAATTGGACCAGTTTATGATGATGTGGGCTGAAGGACACGACCGTCGGACTCGGTGGTTTCCTCCGGTTCAGGATGGCATCCTTGTGGCCATGCACTACTCCGCCCCGCAACCATCCGCTGGGTGGTATCCCGACCCAGCAGGTTCCGGTGATGAGCGTTACTGGGACGGTGCCAGCTGGTCCGACGTTACCCGGCCCGATAGTCGTTCGGCGAAACCCATCGACTACGGGGGCGTGGGAATCTACAGCACGATCACGCAGCCTTGGGGAGGAGTCAGATATGCGAGCTGGGGGGCGCGGGTTGCTGCCCGCATCCTCGATGGGCTGATCCTGGCCATCCCCTCCTACCTGCTCATCGAGCTGTTGGCCCCAGGCCTCTACGAACGCTTCGAGGCCTGGATGTACGAGCTGGTTAAGGCAGCGCAGGCTGGAAAGAGCTACCCAGGTGAGATTCCCATGGAACTCCTCAACTCCCTGACGACCGCGGGGATTGCTGTCATGGTGCTGGGTGTTCTGTACCGGGTTCTCTTCATTGCCGGTTTCGGTGCCACAGTGGGGAAGATGGCGCTGCGCATCCACGTGACCCGGATCGATGATTCTTCCGCGCGGACCCCCGGGTTCGCGCGTGCCTTGGCGCGAACCCTGGCGGACGAACTCATTGGCTACTTCGGTGGCATCCTGTTTTTCCTGCCGACGCTCATCAACTACCTGATGCCGCTGTTCACCGAGAAAAAACAAACGCTTCATGACATGATGGCCGGCACCATCGTCGTCAAGAACTGATCCTTGCCCAGCCGGGAGGAATGAAACCTTGTCACACCTGACTGCCGAGTTGGACGAACTCGCCGAACGCTTGGGAATAGCCCGGGAGTTCTGGGACTGGAAAGGAAACCACACCCTCATATCGGAGGCCACCGTAATTGCGGTACTCCGGGCCATGGGCGTGGATGCCGATACCCCGGAGGAACGCAGGGACGCGTTGACCCGGCTCGACGAGCAGCACTGGCAACGTGTCCTGCCGCCCTGTACCGTCGTTGAGGAGGGAGAAACGGTACGGATCGACGTACACGTTCCCGCAGGGTCACCGGTGTCGCTCGACGTGGTTCTGGAGAGCGGGGAGAGAAGGCCGGCGACACAGGTGGACAACTGGACTTCTGATCGTGAGGTGAAGGGGCATCTTCGTGGCGAGGCCAGTTTTGAATTGACGGACCTGCCGCTCGGCTATCACCGTGTCGAGGCGACAACCAGCGAGGGAGTGCACTCTGCAGCTGTGATCATCACCCCCGAATTCGTGGGTTTCCCGCCGGGTATGCGCGGAAACCGTACGTGGGGATATGCCATCCAGTTGTACAGCGTCACCTCAAAACGGTCCTGGGGAATCGGGGACTTCACCGACCTGGCCGATCTTGCTACGTGGGCAGGAAACGAACAGCAGGCCGGTTTCGTGCTGGTCAACCCGCTGCACGCGTCCCAAGCGGTGGCTCCGATTGATTCATCGCCATATCTGCCATCGAGCCGACGTTTTCTGAATCCGTTGTACATCAGGCCTGAGGCCGTGCCCGAGTACGCCAACCTCGCTCAGCCGACGCGGCGACGGATACGCAAACTACGCAAGTCGGTGCGTAAACGCGGAGAGATCATTGATCGTGACGCGGTGTGGGAAGGCAAACGGGAAGCGCTGTGGGAGCTGTTCCAGGCCGGTCGACGTCCGGCTCGCCAGGTATCACTCAACGGTTTTCGACGCCGCAGAGGCAGCGCGCTGCGCGACTTCGCGGTCTGGAGTGTCCTCAGCGAGATACACGGCAATGATTGGCGGTTGTGGCCTGAGGAACTCCGTGATCCGCGTTCCGCAGCGACGGAGAAGTTCGCCGCTGCTCAGGCTGAGCGGGTGGAGTTCTTCGAGTGGCTCCAATGGACCGCGCAGCAGCAGTTGTCAGCGGCGCAGACCGCCGCGGAAGAAGCCGGTATGGGGGTGGGCGTGCTGGCCGATCTGGCCGTCGGGGTCGGCAAGGCCAGCGCGGAAACCTGGCTGATGGGAGATGTCTATGCACCCGGGATCACCGTCGGCGCTCCACCGGATCAATACAACCAAGGCGGTCAGGATTGGGGACAGCCCCCGTGGAACCCGCTGAAACTGGAGGAGCTGGAGTACGAGCCGTTCCGTGCCATGGTGCGGGCCGCCCTGAACCGTGTGGGTGGGCTCAGGATCGACCACATCATCGGTTTGTTCCGACTGTGGTGGGTGCCCGAGGGGCTCGAGCCCAGTGCGGGTACCTACGTCCGATACAACCATGAGGCGTTGATCGGGATTCTGGCCTTGGAGGCGCATCGGGCCCAGGCGCTGGTGGTGGGGGAGGACCTCGGCACCGTCGAACCATGGGTACGTGAATATCTGTCGCGGCGCGGCCTGCTGGGCACCGCGATCCTGTGGTGGGAGTACGGAGCTGAGGGGCAGGTGCTGCCCCCGGAGAAATGGCGCGAGTACTGCATGGCCTCGGTCACCACCCACGATCTACCTCCGACCCTCGGATACCTCGAGAGCGAGCACGTCAGGCTTCGGGAGCAACTCGGGTTGCTGCTGGAACCGGTCGAGCAGGAACTCGCCGCTGCTGAGCAGGAGCGCAGTATGTGGGTGGAGCGGTTGATCTCCTTCGGGGTTCTGGATGAGGCCCTGGCAGGTGATCGCGTCGAAGTGATGCTGGCCATGCATCGCTATCTTCGACTGACGAACTCCAAGGTTCTGGTGGCCTCCCTGGCGGATGCCGCCGGGGAGAAACGAGCCCAGAACCAGCCGGGGACGATGGACGAATACCCCAACTGGCGAGTGCCACTCGCTGATTCCGAGGGCAGGCATCTGATGCTGGAGGACCTCTTCACCGCCGATCTGCCTCGCCGGCTCGGGGAAGTGATGAACGGTAGGTAGACGCGGCGGGCAGGAATGAGAGTGGCCCCGGCAGCCGAGAAGGAATCCGGGATCACAGATTTGCTGGTCGGGGAGCCGCCTGATAGGGATTGGTGGTCTGGGCGCCAGTTCCGTCGAGGATGATTGTTTCGATGGCGGGGTCGCCTCTGCTGATGCGTAGCGCTGCCAGGGGAAGTTCCGCCAGCGATTCGCGATGCCGGGTTCGTGCGTCCTCCAAACTTCCCTGGAAAACCTGTTGGCCGTCCTTGACGAGGTCCACCAGGAGGTTACGGTCGTTGTCATCACCAACAGGTGCCGCACCCAGCCCGATGATCTCGGCCTCCGCGCGACCGTTCTCGCCCAGCCTGCGCATCGCGAACTTACGACCGCCCAGGGTGTTTTTACCCTTGGACTTCTTTCCGACCGGCGTCATCGGTGCCTCGCGATTCGCAGAATCAGAACGGGCCACAAGCTTGTAGACGAACCCGCAGGTGGGGTGTCCGGAACCGGTGACCAGGGATGTTCCCACACCGAATCCGTCGACGGGGGCGCCACGTAGAGCAGCGATCTGCCATTCGTCGAGGTCGGAGGTAACGGTGATCCGGGTATTTGTGGCACCCAGGTCGTCGAGGAGGTCGCGGGCTTGGCGGGCCATCATCGGCAGGTCACCGGAATCAAGCCGGATGGCTCCCAGTCGACCTTCGGTGAGCTCCACTCCCTTACGGATGGCGGCTTCAACGTCGTAGGTGTCCACCAACAGTGTCGTTTCCACCCCCAGCGTGTTGAGCTGTGCCTGGAAGGCGGCCTCCTCGGAATCATGGAGAAGGGTGAATGAATGCGCGGCAGTACCCATGGTGGGGATCCCGTAGGTGCGTCCGGCTTCCAGGTTCGAAGTGGCGGAGAAGCCAGCGATGTAGGCAGCACGGGCGGCCCCGACTGCAGCCCATTCATGGGTTCGGCGTGATCCCATCTCCGCGCAGGGCCGGCCTTCGGCCATGGCAGTCATGCGGGATGCTGCCGCTGCTATGGCGGAATCGAAATTGTAGATGCTGAGCAGCACTGTTTCCAGGATGCAGGCCTCCGCGAAGCTGCCCTCCACGGACAGCACCGGCGATCCTGGGAAATAGGTTTCGCCTTCCGGGTAACCCCAGATGTCGCCGCTGAAGCGGTAGTTGGCCAGCCACTCCGCCAGGTTGTCTCGGATGATGTTCTGATCCAGTAGGAACTGCAGAGTGGCGGGATCGAAACGGAAACTGTCGATGGCCTCCAGGGCCCGTCCCAAGCCCGCGAGCACCCCATAGCGGCGCCCCTCAGGCAGGCGGCGGGTGAACAGATCGAACAGGGAACGTCTGTGTGCGGTACCCGCGTCCAGGGCGGCCTGAACCATTGTCAACTCGTAGTGGTCGGTCAGCAGCGCTGTCGTCATGGGCCAAGCGTAGTGGCCCGATGGCGCCGGTCGGCGGGCGGCGTGAGTGACATGGGAGGACTGTGCAGTGTATCGCTACGATGGCAGCTATGTGTCCTCGACCTGTTCCACCGCATCCCCGTGCCGTCGAGGAGCAGAGCGACGGCCAGGTGGCGGTGCTGGAATCCCCGCTGGAAACCCCGGCGGAAGTGTGGGTGACCATCGTCTGGGATGATCCCGTGAACCTGATGGACTACGTCACCCACGTCTTCTGCGAGTACTTCGGGTATCCGAAATCGAAGTCGGAGGCGCTGATGCTGAAGGTTCATACAGAGGGACGTGCTGTGGTGTCGACGGGCAATCGCGAGGCCATGGAACGCGACGTCCTGGCGATGCAGAACTACACCCTCTGGGCGACCATGGAGCGGCAGTGAACGACATCACGTGGGTTTTCCACGCAGGTGACGGGCGTGGTCGGGTGCTGCGTTTCCTGGTGGAGCGCTACATACACGACCTGGAACCGTTGCTTCCCCGGGTTGAGTCCGACGATCCCTTGGCGAGACTCGACGCGGAGCTCGGGGCCGAGACGATCTGTGACGAAACCATCGCGGAGACACCGGGGCTGGGGCGGTTCTTCCCAGCTGCCCTTCACGATGTCGGCGAGGCCGAACAGTTCCGGCGCCACGCCGTCGCGGGCCAGGCGCAGAACCGGTTGGAGGCCGCCCGGAAGGTGCTGGCAGCCCTGGAGGACGACACCCGGTCCCGGGTGGTGGTTTCTGCCCGGGACATCGACTCCTGGGTTTCGGTTCTGGCGGCGCTCAGGGCCCAGTGGCATGTGGAACTGACTGGTTCCGCGGAACGGTTGGTGGAGCCGACGAGGGAGGACGTGGAGAACGCCCCCGAAACCGCCGCGATTCTCGACTGGCTCGCGCTGTTGATCGAGGACGCGCTCCACACCAAATGGCGGGGGGAAGGACGGTGACAGGACGTGAGGCCCCGATCGGGGTCTTCGATTCCGGTTTCGGAGGGCTCACCGTGATGCGCTCCCTCGTGGACCAGCTCCCCAACGAGGATTTCGTCTATCTCGGTGACACTGCCCGGGCCCCCTACGGCCCCCGGTCGATTGCGCAGGTCCGGGAGTTCGCCCTCCAGGGTCTCGACCACCTGGCCGAGCGAGGGGTCAAGGCGCTGGTGATCGCTTGTAACTCCGCCAGTTCTGCGGTGTTGAGGGATGCTCGGGAGCGCTACGATGTGCCGATCCTCGAGGTGATCCTGCCCGCCGCCCGGCGCGCCTTGGCTGCGTCCAACAGCGGTCGGGTCGGGGTGGTGTGCACCGAGGCCACGGCCATGTCCCGTTCCTACGACGATGCATTCGCAGTGGCAGGGGATGTCCAACTCACCACCCAAGCCTGCCCACGGTTCGTGGAATTCGTGGAGGCCGGTATTACCGGGGGCGAGGAACTGCTGGGGGTAGCCCGCGAATACCTGGCTCCCCTCCAGGTCGCGGGAATTGACACTCTGATCCTCGGCTGCACCCACTATCCGCTGCTCACCGGTGTCATCAACTATGTGCTCGGCGATGATGTGGTGCTGGTTTCATCCTCGGACGCCTGTGCCCAGGACACGTACGCACGACTCACCCGCAAAGGCCTGCTGCACGACGTCCCACGGCACGCCAGCCGCCAGTTCCTAACGACCGGTGACGCTGACTCCTTCCAGGGCATCGGAGAGAGACTGCTCGGGCGTTTCGTCCACGACGTCGAGCAGGTGGAGCTTCGCTGAACTCCGGTAGGTTGGCCCCATGATTCTGCGCATCGATGGCCGCCGAGCCGACCAGCTCCGTGAAGTCCGCATCACCCGCGGGTGGCTCGACCATGCCGAGGGATCCGTGCTCGTGGAGTTCGGGAAGACCCGTGTGCTGGTTGCCGCATCCGTCACAGTGGGGGTTCCCCGCTGGCGACGGGATACCGGCCTCGGCTGGGTGACCGCCGAGTACTCGATGTTGCCCAGAGCCACTCATTCCCGCAGCGATCGCGAGTCGGTGCGGGGCCGGATCGGCGGTCGCACCCACGAGATCTCCCGCCTGGTCGGGCGTTCGCTGCGGGCCGTCGTCGACTATTCGGCACTGGGGGAGAACACCATTGTCCTGGACTGCGACGTGCTGCAGGCCGACGGTGGCACCCGCACCGCGGCCATCACCGGCGCCTACGTCGCTCTTGCGGACGCTGTTGCCCACCTGCGGGAACTGGACGTGCTCAAGGGCGAACCGCTGAAGGACTCCGTTGCTGCGGTGTCCGTCGGATTCGTTGAGGGAGTGCCCCTACTCGACCTGGCCTACGAGGAGGATTCACAGGCCGGGACGGACATGAACATCGTTATGACCGGGTCGGGGGATTTCATCGAGGTGCAGGGAACAGCGGAGAGGAAGCCCTTCAATCGCACCGACCTGAACCAGCTGCTCGATCTCGGTGCCGCCGGGTGCGCGGAACTGACCCGGCTGCAACGCGAGGCCTTGGCGTGACAGGCGGTGTCGAGAAGGTGGTGCTGGCCACCAACAACCCCAAAAAACTGGTCGAGTTGCGTCGCGTCATCCGAGACGCGGGACTAGCAGTGGAGGTGCTGGGCCTAGGTGACTTTGACCCCTATCCTGAACCCGCTGAAACCGAGAGGACCTTCGAGGGAAACGCCTTCATCAAGGCCGAAGCTGCGGCCCGTCACACCGGTCTGCCTGCTCTGGCAGACGACTCAGGTCTCGAGGTGGACGAACTCAACTCCATGCCGGGGGTCCGTTCCGCCCGCTGGGCGGGTCCGGAATGCAATGACGCCGCCAACAATGCGCTGCTTTTGGCGCAACTGGCGGGAGTGCCCGCCAAGCGGCGCGGCGCACGGTTCGTATGTGCCCTGGCTCTGGTGCTGCCCGATGGTGGCAGGCAACTCTGGCGCGAGGAAATGCCGGGACGGATCGCCGAGGAGGAACGCGGTGACGGCGGTTTCGGCTACGACCCGCTGTTCCTGCCGGACGGTCGGGCCTGCACATCCGCGGAGCTGACGGCCGCCCAGAAGGACGCCATCAGCCACCGTGGCAAGGCAGTACGTGCTTTCGTGGCCTGGTTGAAGGAGTAGTGATGGAGATTTACCTGGATCTGCTGCGCCATATCATGGCCGACGGAACCGACCGCGGCGACCGCACCGGAACCGGCACTCGCAGCGTCTTCGGCCACCAGATGAGATTCGACCTGACCGAAGGATTTCCGCTGCTGACCACCAAAAGGGTGCACACCCGGTCTGTTTTTGGCGAGCTACTGTGGTTCCTGCGAGGCGACACCAACATCGCCTGGCTGCATGAGAACCGCATCACCATCTGGGATGAGTGGGCCGACGAAAACGGCGACCTCGGGCCCATCTACGGCTACCAGTGGCGTTCCTGGCCCACCCCGGACGGACGGCACGTGGATCAGCTCGCCGGCGTGATCGAATCCCTGCGCAGCAACCCGGAGTCCAGGCGGCACATCGTCTCTGCCTGGAACGTCGCCGATGTGGATGCCATGGCCCTGCCGCCCTGCCATGCTTTGTTCCAGTTCTACGTGGCCGATGGCAGGTTGAGCTGCCAGCTCTATCAGCGCTCCGCTGATGTGTTCCTGGGGGTGCCGTTCAACATCGCCTCCTACGCGCTGCTGACCCACCTTGTTGCGCAGGTGACGGGGCTTGAAGTGGGGGAGTTCATTCACACCCTCGGGGACGCGCACATTTACCACAGCCACTTCGATCAGGTGGCCGAGCAGCTGACCCGGCGACCGCGCGCTCTCCCGCGGCTCGTGCTGAATCCCGGGGTGCGGGAGATCGATCGGTTCGAGCTGCCCGACATCGCCGTCGAAAACTACGACCCCCACCCGGCGATCAAAGCACCCATAGCGGTGTAAGGGGCGTCGTTTCGAGAAGTCGGTTGATACGTGGGGCGGACCGGGAAGGTAGCGGGTCATAAGGTGTGAATCTGGTTGAGCCGGGCCGCGCTGAAGGAACAACCCGGCTCGACCCCACATCTGCTGGCCGGGAAGCGCGTGGCCACAGGTTGTGGAGCCTGTCCGACTGTGCGTTCGTGAATCCCGCTGGGTCCTTGGTCAGGGCAGGTGTGTGTACAGCTCCTGCCAGATGCCGGAGCGTTTCTTGACGTGCCGTTCGCGGTACGCGCGCAGCTTGGAGACGTCTTCCGGTTCGTCTTTCAGGGCCGAGGCGGTGATGGCTTCCGCCAGCTCTTTGCCGCCCGGGGTGTCGTTGCCGAACCAGGCCGCGTGGACGGCGGCTGCCATGCCGGTGGAGACTGCCTCCGCCGTGGACATGGCGCTGCTCAGACGTTCCACCCCCTGCCCCGACGCCTTTCCGGAACGCAGCTCGCGGAACACCTTGACCAGCACCTCGGCGGCGTCACGCCCCAGACGGGCCGGGATCTCGGCTGCCCGCAGCATCGCATCGGTCTCGCGTTCCACCAGCGCCATCTCCACCTCGAGATTCTCGATGGGGCCGATGGTCTCGAAGTTGAACCGGCGTTTCAACGCGGCCGACATCTCGTTGACGCCACGGTCACGGGTGTTGGCGGTACCGATCACGTTGAATCCCTGTTTCGCGTACAGGGTCCGGTGGGCCGCGTCCAGCTCGGGAATGGACAAGGTGCGATCCGAGAGCACCGACAGCATCGAATCCTGCACCTCGGGTGCGCAGCGGGTGATCTCCTCGAAACGCACCACCTTGCCTTCCGACATGCCCCGGTGAACGGGGGCGGGCACGAGGGATTTCAGGGTTGGTCCCTCGGCCAGCAGCATTGCGTAGTTCCAGGAATATTTGATGGCGTCCTCGGTGGTGGCCGCCGAACCCTGGATGGTCAAGGTGGTGTCCCCGGAGATCGCCGCTGCCAGGAGCTCGCTCAGTAGGGACTTGGCCGTTCCGGGTTCGCCGATCAGCATCAATCCCCGGTTCGTGGCCAGCGACACCACGCAGCGTTCCACCAAGGACCGGCGTCCCACATATTTGCCCGTGATCTCCTTCCCGTCGCCCAGTACGAACTCCACCACCGACTGCGCCGAGAGCTGCCAGCCGGGAGCGACGGGGCGTTTCTGTTTCCTGTCGCGCTGTTTCAGGAGCTTCAGCTCGTCGGCGTGACGAAGCTCGGCCGGTGGGCGTTGCATCTCGGTCATATGGTCGTTATCTCCTCGAAACTGGTGAACATCTCACTGGTGGCTGGGGTGGGTTCTCCTGCCCATGAGCCGAAGATGGTTCGCGGGCAGGAGGAGCTGGCGAGCATTGAAGCCACGACGTGGCATAGCGTGAAACTGAAATGGATCATGTGTGGGATTGGTCATGTCATCCCCCAGCCATCGATGGTGAGCAGTACCTCGTTGAGGAGTCGGGGCGAAATCTGGTGCCGGTGAGCGAGCTCGTGCGTGGGTAGGTTCTCATCCTCAAGGAAATACTTATGGCTCAGGGTCTCCGCCACGGCCACCACCTTTTTGAGTGTAACGTCCTGGTCGGGGAGGACGTATGGAATCGGTGAATGCTGGAGTATCACCGTCGTGTCATAAGCAGGAATGGGCCAGAAATGAAGATGATATTCTCCGCCACGCGACACTCCCGATTCCCATCCTCGTTTCTTCAGGGTCTTCATCAGGCGTTCTGCATTAATGGGACTATTCGGGAGTTCCATTGGGTCCTTGACCGGCCGGTCGAGCTGTGGGAACGGTGGGGCGAGGTCGTAGTCGCTCAGCACATGTGCCCACGTGGCTGTGGTCTCCGTGTCGAGGTCCAGCCGGTGCACGACGCCGACCTGATGGCCAGCCGCGTCGACGACGTGGTCGCCGGCATCGACGAAGGAACCATCCTCGTCGAGGCGGACAGGAGTGAGGAGACGGTCACCGTCGTAGATGCCCCACACCAGCCCGGACAAAATGATCCGCAGCATGGGTTGGGAAGCAACGAATTGCCGGAAGAGGTCAAGGTCCCAACGGCGCTCCATGATCATTGCCAGCTCAAAACGACGCCGATGCAATGCAGCCATGTCACGGATCTGTTTCCTGAACTGCTTGAATTCTGCTTTGGTCGCGGTGACCGAGCTTGGGGGATCCGCTGCGAGCGCGGGAGGTGGGCTCCACGTGGTTCGTCTTGCTGGTTTACCGTCACCATTTATTACCCGGACCGCCAGACGACCGTCCGGCACGAGCCGAGCCCGGAACCTGCGGGTACCATAGCTGAACTCACGTTCCCCGCGTATATCTAGGTCGATGTCGAAATATGCCTGATCCTCCAGATCATTGCGGGACAAGTTTCTGTTCTGCGCAATTCTCAGCAACGCGGTATGGGCATGCCGCGGGAGGGAAGCTGCGGGCGATTTCTCGGCCAGGACAGCGAGCTGAAACAGGGCATCCCCGGTGCCGATCCGCTCCAGCGCGACTACCCCACGAGAGGCGACCTTGTGACGCACATTCGCCCATTGCGTGATCAAGGGTCTTACCTCGGCGGCAAATCCCTTGCCGCCCAACCAGGCCGCTCCGGTCATGAGCCAGTCGAATTTAGCCGCCGAACCAGAGAACAGCCAGCCGTCCAGGACGGCCAGGGCGAACTCGTCGAGATCTTCCGACGTCATGTGTGCCTTCAGGGTTGCCGCGAGTTGGGGTTCTTCGTCTTTCTTCATCGCTTCAACCAGGCCTGCCACATCCTTGAGGGGCAAGGTCTTTCCATCCACCTTCAGCGGTGGCAGACTTGCGAGATTGATGGGCAGCTTCCTCAAGGAACCTTTCAATTCGTCCGTGGGGATTCGTGAAGCCTCCTGTTCGCGGAGGAAGATGGTGGCTCGACGGGCATTCCGGGGCGAGAGGGTGGCCTTCTGGATTGCTGAAGGATGAGCGCGAATCCATTCGACAGCCGCTGTGACACCGGGGCTGTCCAGGGCAGCGAAGAAGAAAGGTGCGGCTCCGGGGCCGTGCACCAAGACCCCGGTCTCGGATAGCAGAGCCTTGGCCTCCTCGGATCCTGAATGTTTGATGTAGTTCAGCAGAGGATCAAGACCACGGCTTTCCAGTCCTGCCACCCAGGGGGAGAGGCATCTCCAATCCATGGAGTGGAAGCCGGTGCGGACGAATAGCAGGCGATCCTGGGGGTCAGGCATCGCCAGGCCCAACAGCGCTCTGTGGCGGTTGAGGGACACTTGTTCCCGGGTGCGGGAAGTCCTCATGAGGTCGATGACTTCATCGGGTGGGAGCAGCCCCAGAGCGATGGATACGAAGGCGCCCTCCGTGAACTCGTATTTCACGTGGGCTGCGTCAACGGATGGCTCAGAGATGGGGCCGGGCATCATGGCCTTGACGTGGGCTATTTCGGTATCCGTGTATCGATGGAGTACACCTCGTAGCAACAAACCGTCCACTCCGCGCTGTCCGAGAGCAGTGGCGATTTGAGCAAGTGACCCCTCCCAGTCGGTGGCCAGAACCGTTGAAACCCAACCCGGGAGACCCACATCGGTGCCCTGAGCCCCAGGGTCCCGCTGGGACTGGAAATAATCCAGCCACCAGGCCCGACGTTCCGGTCCGGGGATGGCCGTGAACAAGGGCTCGCGGAATCGCCACCACATGAAACGCCTGCCGTACCACTGGATAGGGGTCTGATAAGCGATCCGTTCTGTCCGCTCCGCCTCGGCCACGGGATCGAAAGGAACGCTGTCGAGACCGATGCGCGTGTCCGCATCCAGGTTGTAGCACTTTTCGAAGGGGGTTAATCGGAGACCGAGATCCGATGGGTCGGGATTCGAGGAATTGGCCATCTCAGCCTCTGATCGTCTCGAGGGTCGCCAGAATCTCGGAGATGGCCTTGGGTGGAACCCGGCTCCAGGGGACGCGTTCCAGTCCCCTCGTGTCTATTTCATTTCCCCAGCCGAGGTATTTCGGGTCGTGGTGGCCCTTGAGGATGTAGGCCTCCTCGATTTCCTGGTCCTCCTGCTCAGCGAACGAGAATCCCATCATCATGCCCGTGTAGCGGATCACCGCTGTGAAGTCGGCTGTTGGGATCGCGAGGGCGTGGATGCAGTAGACGCCGTTGTCGAAAGCCGAGCCACGTTCCCAGCCGTACTTGGTGAAGGCCCCGGCGAGCTTGCCCGCCGGGAATCTGCCCTCGGGCAGGCCATGGAGCTTCAAGTCATCGCCCTGGTCGGCGGGGAGGCGGAAGATGGTCCGATCGAGTTGTTTAAAGGACTGAACAATTTCATAGTCGGAAAGAACCGCGGCCCAGGTGGCCCTGATGGCGTCATCCATCTCCAGGGGATGGGGAATTCCGATGGCGCTTCCCTTTGTTTCCGCGGCTTCGTCGTCCGGGTCGACGAGGTGGCCGTCCTCGTCAATGCGGGCGGTGGCCATCAGGGTGTTTTCTGGGTCGTAAACGCCCCAGATGATTCCGGCCAGGAGGTGTCTCAGGACGGGGTGGGGGACGATGAAGCGGGTGTGGTCTTCCGGGGTCCAGCGGCGGTCCTGGAGCATGGCCTGTTCGAAGCGTTTGATCTGGATCTTGGTCAGTGCGGTCACCGTCTTCTTGATGAGGTTGTATTCGGTTTTTGCCGTTTTTGCCTGATCGTGATTATCGCTTTTGTTAGGTGCCGGGAGGGTGCTGAGCACTTTGCCTGTGGGGTGGCCTTTGGTGTCTAGGAGGCGTGCGGCCAGTTTGCCTTCCGGGGTCACGTGGGCCAGGAATCGGCGGGGTCCGTAGTCGAAGATGCGGGTGCCGCGTTCATCGAGACCCCCGTCGGGGATGATACGGTCCTCCAGCTCGTCGCGGGTCAGGCCGCGGCGGAGCGCAATTTCACGCATTGCCTGGTTGGCGTGTTGCTTCAGGGATGCGTATTTCACCTTCGCTGCGATCCCGGAGATCTGCTGCAATGCCTCGTCCGTGGCGACGTTCCGCAGCGCTGTGAGGCCCTTAACGGCCCGTTGGTGCTGGTTGATTCCGGGCCACTGCCGAACCAGCGGGGCGAGGGAGTTCACAAACCTTGAATCACCCAGGTAACCGGCTCCGGTCATCAGCCACGACAAATCTGCAGGCGCGCCAGCGGCCAGCCACAGCTTGAACAGGGCCAAGGCGAAACGATCCTGGCTGATCCGATCCGCTCGGTCACGAACCGCCGAGATCAAGGGATTCCGTGTGGAGCTGCTCAATGCCTGCAACAGGGTCTCCACATGGACCGTGTCCAGCCGGAAGCCGTCAACCAGAATGGGCGGCAGGCCGGCCAAGCTGAAGGGAAGTTTCGATGCTTTTGGTAGTTTCGTGGTTTCGACGGCCTCCACCCACCAGGCGGTGTCGGCGGGCAGCGGGGGCACCGTCAGCTCGGTCAGGATTTCATCAACAATGATCCGGGTATTCCCTCTGGCCTGATCGGCGATACCCCGGAGCTGTTCGCCGGGCAGTTCCCGCAGGAAGGGAGCCAGGAGCTCTGCTTGGGCGCGGGTGAGGTCCGCGGCCAGGACCTGCGGCATGTGAGAACGAATCCATTTCACCGCCACGTCAGCGGCCTTCGACCCCAGGGCATCCAGGAATAATTCCGCCATGCCGGGTCCGTGCCCCGCGTCAGCCGCAGCGCTCAGCATGGCGTTGGAGGCCTCCCTGGAAACCTGGTCCAGCCAGCCGATCAGCGGGCCGAAACCCTTCCGGCCGGTGGCGACGAGCCAGGGAACCACTCCTTTCCAATCCGTGACCGATGCCCCGGTGTGGCGGGTGAAGGCGACCCGCTCCTCGGGCGTCGGAAGAATCAGCCCGGCGAGATCTTTGCCGCGGTGATGAACCGCCGAGAGCATGTTCTTCGGGACTTCACCCAGCAGTTTTCGTGCCTCGTCGGGGTCCAGTGCATCCAGCCCGGCTGCGGCGAAAACGGTTATGTTCACCAAGTCCCGGGCTCCGTAGCTGTTCCTGCCGATGACGGACGGGAGCGGCGAAGGCAGCTTGGCCCGCGCCTCTTCGACCTCGGCCTGTTCCCGCGATCCCAGAACGGCCCGCAGCACCAAGGCATCCGCCGTCGCGGCTCCGAGGTCGTTGGCAATCCGGCTGGTCGGGGCGTCCCAGTTGGTGCACAACAGCACCCTCAACCAGCTGGGCCAGTCGGTGTTGAGATCCTGCCAGCCGGACAACCGTTTCTTGGGGCTGTGCAGCTGCCGCAGGTGCTTCGACCACCACGCGATCCGTTCCCGGTTGGGCATTTTGTCGAACGGGAGTTCGGTGAATCGCAATCGCTGCATCCGGGTGTAACCGTCGCTGTAGGGCTCAAACGCGACGATACATTCGGCCCGTTTCAGCTCGGTCTCGGGGTCAAACGGCGAATCGTCGACCTCGACGCTCACCTCGGCGTTGATGTCGTAGGCGCGTTCGAAGGGAGTGATCACCAGCCCCAGGTCGTCTGCGTCCAGATCCGAGACCTCGAGGGGAGAGCCGACCGGTTCGGCGACTACTCGCTCCGTGGCTCCGGTTTCGTTCTTCTTCGCTCCGGTTCGGGTGGTCTTCGTGGGTTCCAGTTCCTTGGTGGAGGCTGTGGCATCGTCGGTGTAGCCCTTCCTGAGTTTTGCGGCCACCTGTTTCTTCGCCTCGGTGAGCGCCTTGTCCGCGGATTCGTACTGCTTCGTCCTCGTCGTGCCCGCGGTTCCGCTGCGACCGTAGCGGACCGTCACCTGGTCCTCGGCTACGTCGATGCACCAGAACTTGTCAGAACTACCTTCTGTCAGGCGCAGGCGTCGTTTCATGGCAGGGAAGCTTAGAGGCAAGGTCCGACAAATATTTTCACGGTCTTCCCCAAGGGCCGGGCCTCACGCCAACGGGCCGCCGAAGGCCGAGATCAGCAGCAGCTTCTCCACCTGGGTCGGGTCCTGGTGGTCGAGGAAGGCCCGGGTGTGGTCTGCGATCAGCTGGCTTCCCGCTCTGCGAGCCTTCCGGACAAAATCGCGCCATTCGTGGTCGCGGAGGTGAATGCAGTCGGCACCCGCCAACAGAAGTTCCCCCAGCAGGGAATCGAGCCCCCGCAGTAGGGCACCCGGACTGGTCAGCGGCGCATCCTCAGTCCCAGTTCGCCACTCGAGTTCCGTCGCGACGGGTTCTGCCACGTGCGGCTGGAGAGGGACACCGTCCCCGACCAGCAGCAACGGATCCACCACGACCCTCCTGGCACCCCAGCGCCACCTTCCCGAGACGAACGCATCCTCGGGGAAATCCTTCTCCCAGCTCAGCAGGCGAACCACGCTGGCGCGCACGCTCCCGTCGCGGCGAGGAGTGTGTCGAAGGGCCAGCTGGAATGATTGCCCATCGGCGTCCCGCAGGTCGGCCACGAGACTGGAAATGCCGGGGTCGAAATGGATGTTCCCG
>ERZ773010.854-NODE-854-length-20239-cov-14.665676_pt1 | contig 20239 bp, 13 predicted proteins | sample MGYA00580842_ERZ773010 | MGnify/ENA primary metagenome ERZ773010 (study PRJEB29015, sample SAMEA2737982) | human oral metagenome | biome: human oral; feature: human-associated habitat; material: dental | place: China | collected 2107 ...
GTTTTCAAATAATTTATTTACAAAAAATTTTATTATATATAAGTGAAAGGTGGTTTTAACAAATGGAAGCTTGGAGAGGTTTTAAAAGTGGTGAATGGCAAGACAGTATTGATGTAAGTAACTTCATTAAACACAATTACACAGAATATTTAGGTGATGAATCATTCTTAGAAGGACCTACTGAAAATACTAAAAAATTATGGGATATTTTAAGTGGAATGCTAAAAATAGAAAGAGAAAAAGGTATCTATGATGCTGAAACTAAAATTCCTTCTAAAATAGATGCTTATGGAGCTGGATATATTTCTAAAGATTTAGAAACAATAGTAGGTTTACAAACTGATGCTCCTTTAAAAAGAGCTATATTCCCAAATGGTGGATTAAGGATGGTTGAAAATTCATTAGAAGCTTTTGGTTATAAATTAGATCCTACAACAAAAGAAATCTATGAAAAATATAGAAAAAGCCATAATGCTGGAGTTTTCTCAGCATATACACCTGCAATAAAAGCTGCTAGACATACTGGAATTATTACTGGTCTTCCTGATGCTTATGGAAGAGGAAGAATTATAGGAGACTATAGAAGAGTTGCTCTTTATGGTGTTGATAGACTTATTGCAGAAAGAAAAAGAGAATTTGATGCTTATGATCCAGAAGAAATGACAGAAGATATTATTAGAGACAGAGAAGAAATGTTTGAACAATTAGAAGCATTAAAAGCATTAAAAAGAATGGCAGCTGCTTATGGTTTTGATATAGGAAGACCTGCTGAAACTGCTCAAGAAGCTATCCAATGGACTTATTTTGCATACTTAGGAGCTATTAAAGACCAAAATGGTGCTGCAATGAGTTTAGGTAAAACTGCTGGTTTCTTAGATATATATATAGAAAGAGATTTGAAAGAAGGAAGAATTACTGAAAGAGATGCTCAAGAATTTATAGACCACTTTATCATGAAACTTAGAATTGTAAGATTCTTAAGAACTCCTGAATATGATCAATTATTCTCTGGAGATCCAGTATGGGTAACTGAATCAATAGGTGGTATGAATAATGAAGGTAGATCTTGGGTAACAAAAAATGCTTTCAGATACTTAAATACTCTTTACAATTTAGGTACAGCTCCTGAACCAAACTTAACAATTTTATGGAGTGAAAGATTACCTGAAAACTGGAAAAAATTCTGTTCTAAAGTTTCAATAGATACTTCTTCATTACAATATGAAAATGATGATATCATGAGACCTCAATTTGGTGAAGACTATGGAATAGCTTGTTGTGTATCTCCTATGGCTATAGGAAAACAAATGCAATTCTTTGGAGCAAGAGCTAACTTACCTAAAGCTTTACTTTATGCTATAAATGGTGGTAAAGATGAATTAAAGAAAGAACAAGTAACTCCTGCTGGACAATTTGAAAAAATTACTGGTGACTACTTAGAATTTGATGAAGTATGGGAAAAATATGACAAAATGCTTACATGGCTTGCTTCAACTTATGTAAAAGCATTAAATATTATTCACTATATGCATGATAAATATTCTTATGAAGCATTAGAAATGGCTTTACACTCATTAGATATCAAGAGAACAGAAGCTTGTGGTATAGCTGGACTTTCAATAGTTGCTGACTCACTTGCTGCTATTAAATATGGTAAAGTAAGAGTAATAAGAGATGAAGCTGGAGATGCTGTTGATTATGTTGTTGAACAACCTTATGTTCCATTTGGAAATAATGATGATAGAACAGATGAATTAGCAGTTAAAGTTGTTAGAACATTTATGAATAAAATTAGAAGTCACAAAATGTATAGAAATGCTGAACCAACTCAATCAGTTCTTACAATAACTTCAAATGTTGTTTATGGTAAGAAAACAGGAAACACTCCTGATGGAAGAAGAGCAGGAGCTCCATTTGGACCAGGAGCAAACCCTATGCATGGAAGAGATACTAAGGGAGCAGTTGCTTCTCTAGCATCAGTTGCTAAGTTACCATTTGAAGATGCAAATGATGGAATTTCTTATACATTTGCTATAACTCCTGAAACATTAGGAAAAACAGATGATGAAAAGAAAAACAACTTAGTTGGACTTCTTGATGGATACTTTAAACAAACTGGACACCATCTAAATGTAAATGTATTTGGTAGAGAATTATTAGAAGATGCTATGGAACATCCTGAAAATTATCCACAACTTACAATAAGAGTTTCTGGATATGCAGTAAACTTTATTAAATTAACAAGAGAACAACAATTAGATGTTATAAATAGAACTATCAGTAACAAAATGTAATAAAATAAATAGGGGAGAGTTTTCTCCCCTTTACATTAATATTTAAAAGGAAATGATAATATGCAAGGTTATATAAATTCTTTTGAATCTTTTGGAACAAAAGATGGTCCTGGAATAAGATTTGTAGTTTTTATGCAAGGTTGCCCTTTAAGATGTTTGTATTGTCATAATGTAGATACTTGGGAACTGAAAGATAAAAACTATATCTACACTCCTGAGGAAATTTTAGCTGAATTAAATAAAGTTAGAGCTTTCTTAACTGGTGGAATAACTGCCTCTGGTGGTGAACCTCTTTTTCAAGCCTCTTTTATATTAGAGCTTTTTAAACTTTGTAAAGAAAATGGAATACATACTGCACTTGATACTTCTGGTTATATTTTTAATGATCAAGCAAAAAAGGTTTTAGAATACACAGATTTAGTTTTATTAGATATAAAACATATTGATAAAGATATGTATAAGAAGCTTACATCTGTTGATTTAGAGCCTACTCTTAATTTTATTAAATATTTACAAGAAATTAATAAACCTGTTTGGATAAGGTATGTACTTGTTCCTGGTTATACCGATGATATAAAAGACTTAAATGATTGGGCTAAATTTGTATCTCAATTTGATGTTGTAAAAAGAGTTGATATCTTACCATTTCACCAGATGGCTATTTATAAATGGGAGAAGACTAATAGAGAATATAAATTAAAAGATACTCTTACTCCTAATAAAGAGCAAATTCAAAAAGCAGAAGAAATTTTTAGAAAATATAATTTACCTTTATATAAAGAAAGAAGCTAGGAAATCCCTAGCTTTCTTTATTATTCTTTTAATTCTTTACAAAAAAAATAAAAAAACACTTGACAGTTGAGTATATATTCAATTATAATATAGTTGAATAAGTAATCAATTATTATATAAATTTAATTGATATTAAAGAGGTGAATTATGAAAACAACTAAAACTGTAAATTCCTGTGACTGTGATAGTGTAAATCAAGAATTAGTTGATAAGGTAAAAAAGAAATTTCCAGATGATGAACTTCTTGGAGATTTATCTGATTTCTTTAAGGTTATAGGAGATGGAACAAGAATTAGAATACTTTGGGCATTAGATGTAACTGAAATGTGTGTTTGTGATATAGCAAATGTTTTAAATATGACAAAGTCAGCAGTATCTCATCAACTAAGAGTTTTAAGAGAAGCTGATTTAGTAAAATTTAGAAAATCTGGAAAAGAAGTTCTTTACTCTTTATCAGATAACCATGTAAAAGAAATTTTTGAACAAGGTTTAATACATATACAAGAAGATAAAAAAGGAGATGAATAGTTATGAAAAAAGTATTTAAATTGGAAGGATTGGATTGTGCTCACTGTGCAGCTAAAATTGAAGAAAAAGTATCTAAATTAGAAGGAGTAAAGTCTGTTGTAATTAATTTTATGACAACTAAAATGACTCTTGAAAGTGTTGATGAAAACATTGCTGATGTTGTGGAAAAAGTTAAAAAACTTATAAATGAAGTTGAACCTGATGTTAATATGATTAAAGCATAGTAAAATTTGAAATGAATGGTTGGTGTAAAATGAAGAAGAAAAAGGAAGTAGTAATTATTATTTCTGCTGTATTATTTGCAATAGCATTATTTGTAAGAATGACTCAAAATTTACAACTTATTTTAATGCTGGCAGCTTACATATTGCTTGGAAAGGACACTGTCTTAAAGGCTGTAAAGAATGTTGAAAAAGGAGATTTCTTTGATGAAAATTTTCTTATGACTGTAGCAACACTAGGAGCTATTATGATAGGTGAATATCCTGAAGCTGTTGCAGTTATGCTTTTTTATGAAGTTGGAGAATTATTTCAAGGTTATGCTATCAATAAATCAAGAAAATCTATTGCAGATATGATGGATATTAAACCTGAGTATGCAAATGTTATTAGAGATAATAAATCTGTAAAAGTTGAGCCAGATGAGGTACAAATTGATGAAATAATTGAAGTCAAACCTGGTGAGAGAGTTCCACTGGATGCCATTATTATAAAAGGAGAAACTACTCTTGATACTTCTGCTCTTACAGGTGAATCTCTTCCTGTTGAAGTGAGAGAAGGAGCAACTATATTAAGTGGTTGTATAAATCAAAATGCTTTAATTTTAGCAAAGGTTACAAAAGAATATTTTGATTCAACAGTTAATAAAGTTTTAGATTTAGTTGAAAATGCTGCTGCTAAAAAATCAACTTCTGAAAGATTAATAACAAGATTCGCAAAAATATATACACCAATAGTAATAAGTCTAGCAGTGTTACTTGCTATTTTACCACCAATCATTAGTGGTGAATATAATTTTAGACTTTGGATATTTAGAGCATTATCATTTTTAGTTGTATCTTGTCCTTGTGCCTTTGTTATTTCTGTTCCTTTAAGTTTTTTCAGTGGAATAGGTGCTGCTTCAAGAGCAGGAATTCTAATAAAAGGTGGAAACTATTTAGAAATATTATCAAAAGTTGATACAGTAGTTCTTGATAAAACAGGTACTTTAACTAAGGGAGTATTTAATGTTCAGAAAGTTGTAGTGATAGATAAAAATATAAAAGAAGATGAATTTATTTCCCTTGTTGCTATGGCCGAATCAGGCTCAAACCATCCTATATCAAAATCTATACAAAAATATTATAATAGAGAAATTGATAAAAATTCTATAAATAGTATTAAAGAAGTTTCTGGTAAAGGTATAGAAGCTATTATCAATAATATGAAAATACTTGTTGGAAATGAAAAATTAGTAAATATTCCTAATAACCTTATTATTGATGATATTGGAACTATTCTTTATGTGGAAATAGATAATAAATTTACTGGATATATAGTTATTTCTGATGAAATTAAAAAAGATGCTTCTAAAGCAATAAAAGGTTTAAAAGATGTAGGAGTAAAAAAATCTATTATGCTTACTGGTGATATTGAAAAAGTAGGTAAAAAAGTTGGAGAAGATTTAGGACTTGATGAAATTTACACTAATCTTTTACCACAAGATAAAGTAAGTAAATTTGAAGAAATTATAGGAAATAAAAAGTCTAAAGGAAATGTAGTTTTTGTTGGTGATGGTATAAATGATGCCCCTGTACTTGCAAGAGCAGATGTTGGAATAGCTATGGGGGCTATGGGCTCTGATGCTGCAATAGAAGCTGCTGATGTTGTTATTATGACTGATGAGCCTAGTAAAATAGTAACTGCAATAAAAAGTTCTAAAAAAACTATGAAAATTGCTATGCAAAATATTGCTCTAGCTTTTGGAGTAAAAGCTATTGCATTAATTTTAAGTGCCTTAGGTATTGCTGATATGTGGATGGCGGTCTTTGCTGATACAGGTGTAACTATACTTGCAGTTTTAAATTCTTTTAGAGCTTTAAAAATAGAAAATAATTAAATAAAATCTATTGACAAATTTTTATTTTTGATGTATCATTACTCAAAATAACAAATCCATAACCATCGAGAGAAACTGAGGGACTGGCCCTATGAAGTTTCAGCAACCTGTCATCAGATGTGGTGCTAATTCCAGATAGATGGAAGTCAATAGAAAGACTTTTAACCAATCTCTATTACTCGGTGGTGATAGAGATTTTTTATTAAAATTTATTTTAGAAGGGAGAAGTAGAAATTATGAAAAAAATATTATTACATTGTTTTACTTGGCTTTTGATATCAGCTAATATATTTGCAGGAACTTTGAAGGTAGGAGCAACTCCTGTTCCTCATGCTGAACTTTTAAATTATTTAAAAAGTGATTTAAAGAAAGAAGGAGTAGACCTAAAAATAGTTGAATTTACAGACTTTGTTACTATAAATGAAGCTTTAATTGATGGAGAACTAGATGCTAACTACTGGCAACATTTACCACATTTAACTTTAATTATGCAAAAAGAAAAAAAGACTGATTTAGTTGCAGTAACTAAGGTACATGTTGAAACAATAGGACTATATTCTACTAAAATTAAATCTATAAAAGATTTAAAAGTTGGAGCAAAAATTGCTATTCCAAGTGATTCAACAAATGAAGGTAGAGCTTTAATCTTATTACATAACAATGGAATTATAAAATTAAAAGATCCTAAAAATTTACTTGCTACACCAGTAGATATAGTGTCAAATCCTAAGAAATTAAAATTCCAAGAATTAGATGCAGCTTTACTACCAAGAACTTTGGATAGTGTTGATGGAGCAATAATAACTGCTAACTATGCTTTACAAGCTGGTTTTGTTCCAAGTAAAGATGCTATACTTTTAGAAGATAAAAATTCACCTTATGTAAATGTATTAGTTACAAGAAAGAAAAATCAAAACAATGAAGATATTAAAAAATTAGCTAAGGCTTTAAATAGTGAAAAAGCTAGAAAATTTATTAATGAAAAATATAATGGAGCTGTTGTTCCAGCATTTTAGAAAATTATTTGGAGGTTAAAATATGATAGATAAGAAAAATTTAGAAATAGAAACTCAGTTAGTACAATCATTAGAAGAATTTGAAGAAGGTGAATCAAGAACAGTTCCTCTAGTTCAAAGTACAACTTTTAATTATACTAATCCTGACACATTGGCAGAATTATTTGATTTAAAGAAATTAGGATATTTTTATTCAAGACTTAGCAACCCAACTGTTGCTGCTTTTGAAAACAAGATGGCTATACTTGAAAAAGGGGTTGGAGCCTTAGCTTTTGCTTCAGGACAAGCTGCTAATACTGCTGCAATACTAACTATTTGTAAAGCAGGAGACCATATAGTTGCAGTATCTACTTTATATGGTGGTACTATAACTCTTTTAGCTTCAACATTAAAAAATTATGGTATTGAAACTACTTTTGTAAATCCTGAAGCTAGTGAAGAAGAATTTAAAGCTGCTTTCAGAGAAAATACAAAAATACTATTTGGAGAAACATTAGGAAATCCTGAAATGAACACTTTAAATTTTGAAAAAATTGTTAAGATTGCAAAAGAAAAAGATGTTCCAACAATAATTGATAACACTTTAGCTACACCATATTTATGTAATCCTATTTCTCATGGGATAAATATAGTTGTTCATTCTGCAACTAAATATATAGATGGACAAGGAAGTGTTTTAGGTGGAGTTATTGTTGATGGAGGAAACTATAACTGGGATAATGGAAAATTCCCTATGTTAGTAGAACCTGATGTAAGTTACCATAATATGAGCTACTATAAAACATTTGGAAATCTTGCATATATTATAAAAGCAAGAGCAAATATTCTAAGAGATATGGGAGCTGCTTTAAGCCCATTCAATGCTTTTATTCTATTAAGAGGTTTAGAAACTCTACATTTAAGAATGGAAAGACACAGCGAAAATGCCCTAGCATTAGCTACTGCTTTAGAAAAAAATCCAAATATTACTTGGGTAAAATATTCTAAATTACCTAGCCACTATGCTTATAAGAATGCTGAAAAATATTTAACAAAAGGTGGTAGTGGAGTTATTTTAGTAGGTGTTAAAGGTGGTAGAGAAGGAGCTGAAAAATTCATTAAAGGTTTAGAATGGATAAGAGCTGTTGTCCATGTTGGAGATTCAAGAACTTGTCTATTACACCCTGCAAGTACTACTCATAGACAATTAAGTGAAGAAGATTTAATTAAATGCGGTGTACTTCCAGAAGCAGTAAGAATCAATGTTGGTATTGAAAATATAAATGATATTATAGCTGACATTGAGCAAGCATTAGCAAAATTATAAAATATAAATAGGCTACTGTAATCATTTATTTAAAATGAATTTACAGTAGCCTATTAAAATTTGGAATGTAACTTACTTATTTCTAAATTTTTTACTTAAAAAAATACTGATCTTACATATAAAATAGTAATTATTAATATAATTATAATTACCATAAGTGGCATAATAAATTTTAACCATTTATTATAAGGAATCCCAACTATTTGTAATACAACAAATATCAAACCTGTTGGTGTTATAAATAATATAACTCCTTGTCCCCAACTAAATACATCAACGACAACTGCTCTTGATAAGCCTACTGTATCAGCAAGTGGAGCTAGTATTGGCATAGACAGTACTGCTAAACCAGATGTTGATGGAATAAAGATACCTAAAAATGCAAAAATTAATAACATTGCTATTGAGAATAAACCTTTACCCATTTCAGCAACTATATTAGATGAATAAAAAAGTAAAGTATCTGAAATCATCCCATTTTCCATTATAATATTTATTGCTCTTGCTAAACCAATAATCAAAGTTACTCCAACAACTTCTGAAGCTCCTGAAATAAATCCATTTACTGCTTCTTTTTCACTAAGCCCTGATAAAAGCATAATAACTATTGCAACTCCAAAGAACATTGCAGCTGCTTCTTGAAACCACCATCCTAATGAAGATACTCCCCATATCATAATTATAAATTGAAAAACAAATAAAAATAATATTATTTTTTTTCTCCAATCAAATTTAATATTAGTTTCTTGACTATAATCTTTTAAAAATTTCTCCCTTATTTCTTCTTGTTCTTCTATAACAAGAGAGTTATTAGAGTTTTCTTTAACTTTTTTTACATATCTATGAATATATAACAATGATATTATTGAAAATACTATCAAAGCTACAAATCTAAATTTTAAACCTTCATTAAAGGAAATTCCTGCTGCATTTGAAGCAATTATAGTTGAAAAAGGATTTACTGTTGAAAACATACAACCTACTGCTGAACCTAAAAATATTGTTGCCATTGGAACTAATGGGTCAAAATTATTTATTAAGAATAATGGCATCAATATTGAATAAAAAGGTATTGTTTCTTCCCAAAATCCAAATATTGTTCCTCCTGCTGCAAAGAAAATAAAACTAATTATAACAAGTGAAAATTCTTTCCCTTTTGTCTTTTGTGAAATAGCTTTCATTGCTATGTTAAATGTTCCTGTTTTATTTACTATACCAACTATACCTCCTAAAATAAGAACAAATATTATTATATCTATTGATTCAGCTATTCCTGAAATTGGTGCAATAATTAATTCTTTAAAACCTTGAGCTTTTCCATCTAACTTAACATAAGTATTTGGAATAGCCATTGGTTTTTTTATTGTCCCATCTGTAAATTTATTTACATCTATTTTAATTTCTAATTTATCTAAATTCTTTTGTGTTGCTTCCAAATTTATATTTCCATTCCCATATGTCTCTACTACAAACTCATTTGTGCTCTTTTCATAGGACAGTCTATTATACTTTCCTGCTGGTATAACATGTGTTAACACTGTCACCAAAATTAAAATTAAAAATAATACTGTATAAGCTGTTGGAAATTCAAAATTTTTCCTTTTCACCTATCATTCCTCCTTTAACATTGTATTTTAAATACACGAAATTTTATAATATTGAAAGACTTTTGTCAATCATTTTTTATTTAAATATAATAAAAAAATCTCCCTTGATATTTCTATCAAGAGAGAATTTTTTTATTTGAGAGATATTAAACTTTTAGAATATAACTCTTAGTCCTACTCCACCTCTTACATTTTGTCCTTTTGTATCATAACCTACATTTCCAGTTACTCCAAATCTTTGGTTGTCTAGTCCTAAGTTCAAGTCAAATTTAACATTTCCTCTTCTATCTTCTTTTTCACCTCTTATGTCAAACCAGTCTGCATTTGTATCTGCTACTTTAGCTTTGTTCTTTCCATTTACTACTCTTCCTAGTTCATTTTCATAAGCTGCTCCTAAACCTACTCTTACTGATTTTGTTCCAAAGTAGTGTTTAAATCCTAATTCTGCTCCTACTTCTGGTTTTACAGAAATATAGTCACTTTGTTTTACTTCTAATTTTATTTCTCCAGATTTTTCTCTTATCTTAGATACTCTTCCATACTCTAATCCCAATGCTGCATATGGTCTTAATGAGAATGATTCACTTAATCTAAATTCTTTTCCTACTTCATTTTTGATTCCTACTCCATAGTTATAGTATCTAGATTTTGCATGGAATACTTCATCTACTACTAAGAATCTTCTGTCCATTTTATTACGTCCTGCAAAAACTTCTCCAGATATTGTCCAATTTAAACTATTGTTATCATCAAATGGTACTGATTTATATAATCCAACTTTAACTTGTAATTGTTCTTCTTTTGAGTTTCCAATATCTTTAAATTTAACTTTATTATGAACTATACCTGAATACCATCCAATACCTTTTCCTAACTTAATATCTTCATTTTCATGAACATAAGCTACACCTTCAGCATGGTATTTATAGTCTATAACTCCTGCTGTATTTGTCTTATATTCTCCTCTAGTTCCAAATGTTTTTAGTTTATTTGAATCTTTAGAAGCTGTTTGCCATTTACTTCTTAGATAATTAAATTCTTTATCTAAGATATTTCCCGTTGCTTGTACTCTTTGTTGTACATTGGCATATTGGTGTCCCATCATTTCATCATATGCTTGGAATAATAAAGTTTCTTCATTGTTTCCTATTCCATTTAATTTTTGGAATACACTATTTTCTTTTGTTCCAAGAGCTTCAACTCCATATCTTTGCTCTAATCCATCTGTAAAGTTAAATGTATCTTTATCCTTTGCCCATTCTGTATATGGTACCTTTGCCATATACAGATTTTTAAGTTTTCCTGTTCCTGAATCCAAAGTTGGTGTTGCTATCCAAGTTAATGAGCCTGAATAGATATCCCATTTTGTTACTCCACTTGATAGTATTGCATTGTTATATGGATCTAATATCTTACTATCATTTACTTGAATATATTTACTTGTTGTACTTTGTGCTGCTTCTGCTCCAATTATTAAATCTGCTTCTGATGTCAACTTTCCTAATCCTGTAATTGATTTAGTATAGTCTTTTCCTGATGTATTTACATATAGTCCTACACTATTTGCTGATACAGTTATTGGATTTCTAGCTGCTGTTTTCACAACTGTTGGTGTTACTGTTACTCCATTAGCTGTTATTGTTGCAGTTGATGCTCCTGCTGGCGCATTTATTGTTATTGTTCCTAATACTTTAGTTGTTGGAGTTGAGTTTAAAGAATCTGTTTCTTTTGAACCTGCTCCTGATACTGTTATTGTTCCATAGTTAGCTATTGTTCCACCTTTTAATAGAGCACCTTTACTTGTTGTTCCAGAAATATTAATTACTCCGTTATTTGTTAGTGTTGAACCTGAACCTAGAACAACTCCAGTTACATTTGATAATCCACTAGCACCTGTTCTTATTGAACCATTATTTATTACTTTTGCTCCTTCTTCTACATAGATACCAGTTGTATTACTAGCATTTAAAATAATATCATTATTATTTGTAACAGTAGTTCCACTTTGAGCTCCATACATACCTATACTATATTCTCCATTTACATTGATAGTACCATTATTTTCTATTACTCCTGTTGTTGCAGCTGTTGTCTTATCTCCTATGTATCCTGCTGCCATACCTACACTGAACAATTCATTTGATACATCTGATGCTCCTACTGTTATTGTTCCACTATTTCTTCCTGTTCCTCCATTAACCATGTATATTCCTAAGTTTCCAACTCCATTTGAGAAATCTATATTTCCTGAGTTATTTGCTTGACTAGAAGAATATATTCCATAGTTCTTTCCTGTAGTTCCAGTTGAAGCTATATTTGTACTGTTAGTTATTGTGTTCGCTTTATCACTTGAATAAATATATACACCATTATTTGATAAAGTTGCACTTCCTCCTGTACTTGTTATATTATTTCCAGTTCCAACATTTACAAATCCAAATGATGTATCTCCTAAGTTAAATGTTGTTCCTGTACTTGTTATTGTTTGTCCACTTCCTACTGTGTATACTCCTACTGATTCATTTGATGAACCTGTTGTGATTGAACCAGAAACATTTACATTTCCATTCTTTGAATATAGACCTATAGATCCATTTCCTACTGTTATGTTTCCAGTATTATCTTCTTCAAACCCATACATTCCTACTGAATTATCTCCTACTGTTATATCCCCAGCATTTTGTAATGGATTTGTTCCAGTTGAACTTGCATTTGTATACATAGCTACATTTGGATTACTCATTGAAGCTGAATTTCCTAATGTAATATTTCTATTATTTACAGTATTATATGATACTCCATTTTGTGCAAGTTTTGCAAACATTCCTACATTCTTATCTCCAGTACTTGTAATGCTTCCTGTAGATGCATTTTCAAATGTAACAGACCCTGCAATATTTCCTGGTTCATAAGTTAATCCTACCGAATCATCTCCATTTAATGTAATTGATCCTGCATTTGTAAGTCCTGTTGTAGTATTATTAACAGTTGTTATATTTCCAGCATTATCTTTTTCTACATCAGAATAATAAATACCTGTAGATGAACCACCTGTTGTAATACTTCCTGTATTTGAAATTTCTGTATTATTTAATGCATAGATTCCAGATGAAGAATTTCCTATCGTAATTGCATTTGTATTATTTATAACTGCATTTTTAGCATATATACCTGCTGAATTTAATCCTGATAAATTAATAACTCCATTATTCGCCAATGTTACAGCTGCTTTTAGAGTTGTATCATTTTCTTGCGCCATAGCTATTTGTCCAGCTTGTGTCCCTGCTATTGTATTATTATTAGTTATACTTGAACTAGAAATTTCCATTAAATTATATTCATCATTAGCATTATCTAAATCTACTGCTTGATCCACATTCAAATGACTATGGTATAACATAAATGTTCTATAACTTCCTGCTCCTGTTATATTTGGTCTTTCACTAGCTGATAGTCCACTAAATAAGTTTGATGCAGAAGTATTCGATAGATCCATATTTACTTTTTCTGTTAAAAATAATCTTGAACCTTGATTCATTGTTAAATTCAAATTACCTAATGTGCTTGTTGAACCATTTCCAAAACTATTTCTTGCCCAAGTTGCAACATTTGTTGGATTTAGTTGAGTATAAGTTCCAAGCGAACCTAATGTTCCTCCACCTGTATAATAGAAAGCTGTTCCACGAGTTGCTGCCTTACTTCCACCTTCAACAGTCGCATTTACTGTTCCATTTAATAGAATATTTCCACTTGGTGTATAGAACATCAATGCTCCCTTATTAGTTCCTGATCCTGTTACAACTGTACTTGTTCCTCCATTATTACCTACAGAGATTGTTCCTCCATCTGTAAAGAAGTTTACTCCACTATCATAAGCTGATATATTTGCCGAGTTCATTGCTAGTGATCCTGCTGAATAAACTCCCACTGAATTATCTCCTGCTACATCTGCTGTTACATCAAGTCCTCCTCCTGTTAGATTAGAACCAGAAGTAACTACTAATGCTGCTGAACCTCTATTAGTATTTGCACCTGATGATGTTCCATTAATTCCTGATGTTCCTTTTACTGTTAATGTTCCACCTGTTGCATTTATATTAGAGCCTCCATCTGCAATCAACCCATAAGCTGCATCTCCATCTACTGTTGTATCTCCATCATATGTTAATGAGCTTCCATTATTTGCATATACTCCATTTGATTCTTCCCCTGTTACGTCTATTTTTGTACCAGAAGCTATTGTACTTCCTGTTCCAGCATCTAAATAGTATCCTGTACTCTTATTTCCTGTTAAAGCTACTGTACCAGAATTTAAATTGATATTTGAACCATTTGCTCCATAAGCGCCTATTGTTTCATCACCTGTTAAAGTAATATCTCCTGTATTATTTATAGTACTTCCACTTCCTGATGAATAAGCCCCTATTCCATATTGTCCATTAACTGTTATTTTTCCTGTATTATTTACTGTTCCTACATTTGCAATAGCACCTATACTACGACTACTAGAAGTTGAAGCTCCAAGAGTTATATTTCCACTATTAGTTATATTACCATTATTAATAGCATATACTCCAACATTTCCTGTTCCATTAGTTAAAGTGATATCTCCTACATTATTTACTGTTCCTGCTGAGAATATACCAAAGTTTGAACCATTACTTCCTGTTGAAGTTATCTTTGTATTACTTGTTATATTTCCTGCTGTATCACTTGAGTAAACAAATACTCCATTATCTGTTAATGTTGCTGTTCCACCTGATATATTTAAAGTGTTTCCACTTCCTGTATTTACAAAACCATATGAATTATCACCTATATTATATGTAGCATCTGTACTTGTTACAGTTTGTCCACTTCCTGTTGTAAATACTGCTGTTGCATTTGCATCTCCTACTGTTATTTTTGGAGTTGTACTGCTACCTCCTATATTTACAGCTCCTCCTTGTGAATATATTCCTATACCACTGTTTCCTGTTGTAATTTCCCCAGTTGTATCTTCTTCATATCCATACATTCCTATTCCAGTATCTCCTACTGTTATCTTTCCTGTATTTGTCAATGGATTTGTTCCTGTTGAACTTGCATCTGTATACATTCCTACTCCATTTGCTCCAAGACTAATAGTATCAGAGTTTAAAGTAGTATATTGTACTGAGTTAGCATCTTTTGATGCAAACATTCCTGTTCCTTTTGATGCTGTACTGATTATTTTTCCTGCATTTTCAAAAGTTGTAGCAGATGTTAAATTAGGTTTATAGCTCATACCTATACCATTATCTCCAGCAAGAGTAATCGTTCCCTTATTTTCAAGACCAGTTGTTGTATAGTCTTCTGCATATATTGCTGTTGAGCCTTGTCCTACTGTAATCTCTCCACTATTTTCTATATCAGTATCTCCAGCTCCTTTATTTTTTCCATAGATAGCAGTTCCTGTATCTCCTATTGTGATATTTGCTCCAGCTGAATTCTTTATCTTACCATTACTTGCATACATAGCAAGTGAATTTGTACCTGTTAATTCTATAGTTTTATTATTTATTAAATTAACCCAAGCTAAAGTATCTGTGTTTTCTTGTGCCATTAAATTTACATTATTATCACTTGTACTCAATGTAGTATCATTGATAATAGATGAGTTCGATAAGGCTATTCCTTTAAATTGAGCATAAGTTGTTCCAGCATCTGCTGTTAATTTACTCTTATATAGTAAGTAGTCGTTATATTCATGTGTACCAGTTTTATCTACTATATTAAGTCCGGTAATAGAACTACCTGTAAGTGCTGATAAATCAGATTCAGCATAAGATGCAACTGCAACATTAGAATTTTTAAACATATTTAAAGTTAAATTACTTAGATTATTAAATCCTGATATACTACCTATTCCTGTAAATGGTGTATAAGTTACAGTAGTAGGTGTTGAAGCAGGAGGTATATAAAATCCTGTTCCATCAGTAGCTATATTAGCAGTAGTTGCAGATTTAAAATCTACAATTCCTCCATTTGAACTTTGTATAAATGCTAGTGAATTAGCTTCAGTATTTATTGTAGCACCATTGAAGTTTACTGTACCTTTATCAGCAAAAACATTTATTGCACCGTTTTTAGCATCAACGGTTCCTCCATTTGCATTAATTGTTCCTCCAACAGTTCCTCCTGTATATAGAGCTATTCCAGAAGTTCCATCTGCTGTAATACTTCCTCCTGCTGCTGTTATAGTTCCTTCTAATGATGCTGCTCCAACTGCTCCTTTTCCTGTTACAGTAACAGTTTTATTATTTATAACATTAGCATTAGCTCCACCTGCAACCAATCCTTTTACAGAATCTGCTGTCATAGTTATTGTACCATTATTTGTTGCTGTTCCATCAGTTCCATAAATTCCTGTTGTATTATCTGCTGTTCCTTGGATTTTTGCTCCATTAGCTATTGTTAAATTTCCATTAGTTCCACCATTAAATGCTCCTATACTATTTTGACCACTTATATTGATTTCACTACCACTATTAGATGTGAAAGTACCTGTATTATATGCTCCAACTCCTGATGTTCCACTAAAGTTTATTTTACCATTATTTATACCTTCATCATCAACATCTATTGCCATTCCTAAGCTTTTATTTCCACCAATATTTAATTCACCATTATTTTTAGCAATAGCTTTTTTACCATCTGTCCCTGCAAAGTTACCTGCTGTCATTCCATAAAATTCATTTGCAGTAGTTGAAGTAATCTTTTTTCCTGAAGCCAATGTTACTTTTCCATCATGACCTGCTTGCATCAATGAATTTTGAATTCCTGTTACTCCAACAGTGATATCTTTATCAAGTATTACTTCATGAATATCACTTCTTATTAATGCACTACCTATTGCAGTAGTTCCAAAATTAAATGTTGTCCCTAACTTTGCTGCATCCAATGTTATAGCATTTGTATTTATTGTTGCTGTATCAGAATTTCTTAAAAATCCAACATTATTTGTTCCATCTACTGTTACCTGCATAGAAGTAAAATTAGAAATAGGATCTCCTGATGATTTTCCTTGTGCTATTGAATAACCAACATTATTACTACCTTTTAAAGTTATTACCCCATTTGAACCATCAACTGTTCCCATTGCATTATAATATTCTGGTGATCCAGAAGATGTATAAGCATTGGTGATATTTGTATAGTCTTTTTGTCTATATCCATAACTTTTAGTTCCTTCTATTAATATATTTCCAACTGTTACATTAACATTTGGTCCATGAAGATTTATATCTGATGATCCTGGTTGTGCGTAATATAATCCAAAATCTATTCCTATACTTTCACTAGCTCCTGAACTAATTTTTATTAAGCCCGTATTTTTTGTGCTAGGTTTCTTCTTAAAATATGAATTAGAATCATTATAAAAATACTCTGTATCTATCATTATTCCAACCATGTTTTTACCACTATTTAGATTTATAGTCCCCGCATTTTCAAAAATAGATGTAGCTCCACTAGGAGTATTATAGGTTGAAGACTTATCTCCACTATGTGCTCCCGCCAATAATTGGTGTTCAACAGCAACTAAGGCATTTTGACTACCTGATGGTATAGTTGTATTCAATGTTACAGTTGCTCCACTTCCTATTTTAACAGTCTTATCTCCTGGTGTTTGATAACCAACCATATATGGATTTAAACTTAAAAATGTAATAGTTTGATTTCCTGTATCATCTCTAGTCATATCATAGTTTCCTAATATAGTTGAGTCTTTATCTATAGTATTACTTATAAAAGAGTTCAATGTACTAGTAGCACTTCCAGGTACTAAATTTCCATCTGGATGAGAACCTGGACCCCAAATAGATTCATGTCTACCACTTGCAGCCACATTAGCTCCAGACCAACTAGTTAATGAAAGTGTTGTTGTTATTTTTAAAGTATCTGATCCAGTTGTATAGTTACCATAATTTTCTAATGCTATTTTTCCTGCTGTTGCAGAAACTAAAGTTGGATTTATCCTTGAATAGTCAATTTTGTCCAAATCCTGTTGAAGTAAATGATAAATTTACTGGATTTGTTATACTTATTGTTGGTGCCGTTGGAGCTGTTATTGTTGGTGTAATAGGAGAAAAGCTCAAAGTCCCAGGTAAATTTGGTATATTAGAACTTGGTGCATTAACCACTGGTGCAGTAACTGTTGGCACTGCTGCTGTTACTGTTACGGCTGCTGGTGGTGCAATATTTATTGTTGGTGTATTAAAACCTATTGCCTCAGGCTGTTCAGGTGTTATTGGATTTTTATCTGCTATATTTATTGCACCTTTTACAACTTGTTTTGGTCTTACTCCTGCACTTACATCAAAACCTACTATTGGTTCTTGGACTTCTCTAGCTCTCACTAATCCATATCTACTAAGAATTCCATCTCTATTACTAGTGCTTGCTGATCTAAAATTAGAAGAAGTTGGAAGTGAAGAATATCTCTTACTTAAAGGTGATATATTTCTTTCATAAACATTATCACTTCTTGTTAATATTCCTTCATAAGGATATTTTTCAGCCTTATCTCCTCGGCCTTTATATATACTATGCCATTTATCATACATATAATTGGCTCCAAATTGCCATGAAGACCAAGGTGATTTTACCACTTGATTTCCTTGCTCCATTAATTGAATTAATTCTAATTTTAAGCCTTCTAGACTTTTTTCATTTTCTTTTCTTGTATTATCAATCTTTGACTGTAAGTTCCCTATTGAGCCTTTTAATTTTTCCTTTGATGAAACTATTTGCTCATTAGACATAATTTCTTGTTGTGCTACTACTTCTTCAGAAAACGCACTTACTCCCATCATTAGGAATAATATCACTAATCCTAGTGAATATTTTACACTTTTATATCTTTTTGCTATTGAACGCAAAGTGTTTTCAACTTTATATAGATTATTGTTTCCCATATTTTTTTATCTTCCTCCTATTTTTTATTTTTTTCATCCGCTACAGGAGTATTTTCTCTTTGAACTAATTTAAATTCAACTCTTCTATTTTGAGCTCTTCCTTCATTTGTTTCATTAGTTGCTATTGGTTGTTCTTCTCCCATTGCTTCTATTCCTACTATTCTATCTTCTGATAATCCAAATTCTAATAACTTAGCTTTTACACTTTCTGCTCTTCTTCTTGAAAGTTTAAAGTTATATGCATTACTTCCTACTGAGTCAGTGTGACCTACTATTGTTATTTCATAGTTGTTTTGTTCTACAAATTCCTTTATATTATTTAATAAATCATAATATTCTGGTTTTACATTTGATTTATCAAAATCAAAGTTTAATGATCTTTCATCTAATACTATTGTCATTTCTTTTGGTGCTTCTGAATTTAATATATCTACATTCTTTAATTCTAGCGCATTTATTCTTATACTATTTTCACGCATTTGAGTTGTTGTTAATGCTGCTAATGCTGGTAAAGAAAATATTAATAAGAACAACATTACCATTATTGTTGTTGTTGAGTTTTTTCTCTTTCCCATTGTTTAGCCTCCTTTTCTAATGATACATATTCTTCTGCATATTCTATTTTTCCTTCTTCTACTAATTTATCAAAGTTTTCTGATGGTTTTACATATTTATGGTTTCTTAGGTAATCTTCTATCACATCTAATCTTGCTGTATTGTAGTTTACTACTTTTTGATCTGTACATGCTACTAATGATAGTACTCCTAATGCTAATATCGCTAATTTTTTCATATTCTTTCTCTCCTTTTAGTAATTTACTTTTCTTTCTAATTCCCCAACATTCTTTTCTAAGTTGTCTATCATTTCATTTGTTTTATTGTAGTTTTCAATCTTATCATTTATTTCTAACATTCTTCTCTTGATTCTTTGAACTTCTACATCCATTCTTTCTGATTCTGTCATATCTTTTTCAGCTTTCTTTGGAGCTACTGCAACTTCTTCAACTTCTCCATTTTCTCCAACAACTTCTGTTACTGTTTGTGGTTGTTCTTTTGCTTTTTCTGCTTGCATTTTGTCATATTCTTCTAATAGTCTTTTTTTATCTGCATCATCATCTGCAAATGAAACTGAGCCTACTAAAAGTAAAGCTAACATTGTTCCAAATAATATTTTATTTTTCATTCATTGTCCCCCCTTTATTTAGCTTCTTCCACTTTTGTTTCTGGTGTCGCTTGAGCTTCTGTTGGTGCTGCGTTTTGTTCTACTTGTTGTTCAGCTGGTGCTTCTTCTGGTGCAGTTCCAAGCATTACAGTTGATCTTTGCTTCTTTTCTCCCATAATTTCATAGTAATCACTTACTTCATTTTCTTCTCTTGCTACACTTCTTACTACTCTTTCATAGAAGTCTAATTTATCCATAGCTTTCTTTCTTGTCAACTCCAATCTTTCTGCTTCTGTCTTTGGTTTAGCTTCTGCTTCTCTTTTTGCTTTTAGCATTTCATCTACATTATCCATTGATGCTATTTCGCTAGGAGACATTCCCAATTCTTTTGCTTCTGCTACAAGTTTTGCCTTTTCTGCTTCCTCTTTTTCTATTTTTTCTCTCATTCTATCTAAGATATCCATTGCATCTTTTTGTTCTTCTGCACTCATTGTTATTCC
>ERZ773010.858-NODE-858-length-20112-cov-55.632647_pt1 | contig 20112 bp, 9 predicted proteins | sample MGYA00580842_ERZ773010 | MGnify/ENA primary metagenome ERZ773010 (study PRJEB29015, sample SAMEA2737982) | human oral metagenome | biome: human oral; feature: human-associated habitat; material: dental | place: China | collected 2107 ...
ACGCCAACCAGGAATCCCGCAGCAACTGCCCCAGAATGCCATTTTGTTTAATTCCAACCATACCTGAGAACGGATCAGTCGACGTTCCAGGTCAGGTCAATGGCCAAGGGCGCTCCGCTCTTCCGCTACGACTATCTGGCGTCGCCACAGTCCAGCGCGGTGCCGTCCGCGCACTTCCAGGTGCATGCGCACCGCGACGAGCTCCTGCACGCCATGTACGTCTCGGACAGGGCGCGCTCACGACCGGCTCAGAGGAAGGACCTCGATCCCGCTTCTCCGCGTGGCCTTCGGATGATCCACTTCCCTCTCGCAGGGGCCCGGTTCCGCCCCTGCCTGGAGGACGTCATCGAGCTCCTCGTCAATGAGTTCGGAGTCGACGCGCAGCCCGGGTGGCAGAACGCGATCAGATGCGGGCGCATTGCGTGGAGGCACATCCAGCTCGCCGCCGCGGTGCGCGATGATCCAGAAACAGCTCGTAGCGCGCTGCAGGAACTCACTCGGGACGCGCCGACCGCTGAGGACCGGCTGGCTCGGATCTGAATGACCGTGCCGAGCGCGGGATCGCCTGCCGGGCAACCCATCCGGTCACGGGCGGTCCGGACAGAGTCCGACGCTTCCCAACGATGGGACGAAGAGGGCGCCGCGGGGCGGGTCTGAGCGGTGGGGCGGGGAGTCCGTAAGCCATCGCGCGACCCGGGCCTCCCGAGCGCACTGCACGATCGTCCGCGAACGCACAACACGGGCCCTGTGCCGGGGCGACCCGTCTCCCGACGGCGCCCCGCCCGAGCCCCGTCACTCCGCACCTTAGCCCACCCACGGTTGTGCGCATCGCGGTATGGTCACGGGCGATGCAGGCGCTGACTGTGGCGCTGGGGCAGTCGAGGCGCGCTGGTAGGGTTCTGCCAGCTGTCACGGCCGGAGCTGGTGGAGGAGCGGGCGATGGAACTTTCGGGCACGGTTCCGGACCCACTCGGCGGACCGTCCGGCCACCCGGCCGCCCGGGCCGACGACGGGCTCTCCTCCTACGCCACCGGCGAGCGGGTGGTCATCCGCGACGAGGAGTGGATCGTCCGTACGGTCTCACCGGCCACCCCGGGCGTGCGGCTGGAGGTCACGGGCGCCTCCGAGCTCGTGCGGGACCACGAGGCCACCTTCTTCTCCGCCATCGACGAGGTCCGGCGCCTCGACCCGCGTCAGGTCCGCCTGGTACCGGACACCTCCGGGGCGTTCCTGAGTACGCGCCTGTGGCTGGACGCCGTCATGCGCCGCAGCCCGGTCCCGGTGGCGGACACCTGCGTGGTCGCTGGTCACCGCGCCCTCCTGGACCACCTGGACTACCAGCTGCGCCCGGCCCGGACCATGCTGTCCAACCTGCGCCCGCGCCTGCTGATCGGCGACGCGGTGGGCCTGGGCAAGACCCTGGAGATCGGCATCGCCCTGTCCGAGCTCATTGCCCGCGGCCGCGGGGACCGCGTCCTCGTGGTCACGCCGCGCGCGGTCCTCAAGCAGTTCCAGCACGAGATGTTCACGCGCTTCGGCATCCCCCTGGTGCGCCTGGACTCCGCCGGCATCCAGCGCGTCCAGCGGGACCTGCCCGCCGGACGCAACCCCTTCGCCTACTTCCACCGGGTGATCGTCTCCATCGACACCCTGAAGAACCCGCACCTGTACCGCCACCACCTGCGCTCCCACCGCTGGGACGCCGTCGTCATCGACGAGTGCCACAACCTCATTAACCGCGGCACCCAGAACAACGAGCTGGCCCGGATCCTGGCGAGGAACTCCGACGCCCTCATCCTGGCCTCGGCCACGCCCCACAACGGCAGCGCAGAGTCCTTCGCCGAGCTCGTCTCCCTGCTGGACCCCACGGCGATCGCCGACCCCCGCTCCTACTCCTCGGCTGACATCGCCCACCTCTACGTGCGCCGCCACCGCGGCAGCCCGGAGGTGCGCTCCGAGATCGCCGACCGCTGGCGTGAGCGCCTCCAGCCGACCATCCACCCGGTGGCCCCCGGCGCCGCCGAGCGCGAGGTCATGGCCGAGCTGGACTCCGTGTGGCTCCACCCCGCGGGCGGGTCCGCCCCCGTGACCGGCCAGGGCCGCACGCTCTTCCCCTGGACCCTGTTCAAGGCCTTCCTGTCCTCCCCGCAGGCCCTGCGCTCCACTATCGCCAACCGCCTGCGCACCCTGTCGGGCGCCAACGGCGCCGCCCAGACCGCTGAGCGGCGCGCCCTGACCCGTCTGGACTCCCTGACCGCCCAGGTGACTGCTCCGGCCAAGACCAGGGCGCTCACCTCCCTCCTGAAGGAGCTCGGCGTGGGCCAGGACAGCGACACCCGTGTCGTCGTCTTCTCCGAACGCATTGACACCATTGAGATGCTGGCGCGCGAGCTCCCCGGCCGCCTGCACATGCCCAAGGACGCGGTCCGCACCCTCTACGCCAGCCAGTCCGACGACACCATCCAGTCCACTGTGGAGTCCTTCGGCCAGAAGCGCTCCCCGATCCGGGTGCTCCTGGCCTCGGACATGGCCTCCGAGGGCCTCAACCTGCACAAGCAGTGCCACCTGCTCGTGCACTACGACGTCCCCTGGTCCTTTATCCGCCTCCAGCAGCGCAACGGGCGCATCGACCGCTACGGGCAGCGCCACGCCCCCGCGATCCACGCCCTGGCCCTGGCTGACGAGGAGGCCACGAGCGAGGTCCGCGTGGTCACCTCCCTGCTCACCAAGGAGCACGAGGCCAACCGCGCACTGGGCGACGCCGGGGTGCTCATGGACCTGGACGTCACCGAGTACGACGGCGGCCTGGAGGAGCGAACGGTCATGGACGCCCTGGCGCGCGGGCGCACCGTCGAGGACGTCTCCGCGGCCCCCGCCAGGGTCGTCGCCGACAACCCGTTCCTGCGCGTCGCCCTGGGGCTGGCCGGAGACGCGCCCGGGGGCGGCGCACCGGCGGGTACACGGCCCCCGGACGCGCAGTCCCCGGACGTGCGGCCCCCGGTGGCGCGCACGGACCACCACCGTGACGGCGCGTTGAGCGGCACCGCTGAGGTGGCGCGCCTCTTCGCGGATGACGACGACTACGTCGCCGCGGTCCTGCGCGGGACGATGACCCCTGCCGAGCGCGAGGAGCTCCAGGTGCGCCGGGACAGCAAGCACGACCTCCTGGAGCTGCGCACGGACTCCGCGGTGGCGCTCCGCTCGGGTCTGCGCACCCGTCTGCGCAACCTGCCACGGGAGCTCGTGCGCGGCGAGGACTCGGTCCTGGACGCCATCGCGGTGACCGGCTCGGGCCCGCTGGCCGAGAGGCGCCTGCAGGCCGCCCAGGAGTCCACCAGCTCCGGTGACGCCTGGCCGGACGTCCAGTTCCTCACCCCTGCTCACCCGGTGGCCGAGTGGGCGGCCGACCGGGGCCTGGGCGTCACCGAGCGCGGCACCGCCCTGGTGGTGACCGGCGAGGTCGACCAGCCCACCTACCTGACGCAGGCGACCTGGGCCAACGGCGCCGGGCAGGTGGTCATTGCGAGCCTGGACGCTGTGGGCGTGGCACTGCCGCACACCGGGGGAGGCTCCCGGGGAGCCGGCGTCGAGGGCGCGGGGCGCACCGGCTCGGCCAGTGCGTCCGTGGTCGGGGTCGAGGACATGGTGACCCTCCTGCGCCGTGCGGGCCTGGACGACCGCGCCATTAACACGGGCGCGCTGGAGGAGGAGCTCCTGGAGCGGCTGCGCCCGGGCGTTCCCGTGGCACTGGAAGCCGCCACCACCGCCTTGCGCAGGCGCTGTGCGGAGTTCGAGGGCGACTTCGACGCGCGCCTGGCGGCCGACCGCGAACGCCTGTCCGTCTGGCACCAGGAGAGCCTGGACCACCTGACCCTGCCATCGGTCTCCCGCGCGAGACGGGAGCGCATTGAACGCACGGCCCAGGGCATTGACGACCTCATCACCTCCATGCAGGTGACCGGGGAGCCTCATGTCCGGTTGCTGGCCGTCATCGTCCCCAGGAGCATGTGATGGACGACGTCATTGTCAACGACACCGAGTTCCTCTCCGCCCACTGGCTCGCCGAGGGCTTCCCGGCACGACTCTCCGGCCTGGTCAAGGGCTGGCGCGCACAGGCCAAGGCAGGCGGCGCCGACCCCCTTCACGGGCTGCTCTCAGTGTCGGGGGACTACCTGCGTGCCGTCCACCAGGCCCTGGACGTCACCGAGGGGACTGGCGGCGCGGTGGCCGGCGGTGTGCGTGACGACGCGGCCAGGCAGACCTCCGCCCGCCTCCTGGCCCCCGCCCACGACCGCCTCCTGGGGGCTCTCGGCCTCCTCCCTGAGCCCGGTGCCGCCGGTTCCGAGGAGGCCGCTGCCGCCCTGGAGACGAGCCACCGCACCGAGCTGGTCACCCTCCAGGGTGAGCGCGAGCTCGTGGTCCCGGTGCTGCTGGACGTGCGCGGCCCCGGGGGCCACGCCCTCGTGGTGCTGGAGGCCTGCGCGACGGACGGGATCGGGGACCTGCTGGCCGAGGAGCAGGCGTCAGGCGGGGCGGCGGACCAGGCGGTGCCCGGTACCGGAGGGCTCGTGACGCCCCTGAGCCGCACGAGTGCGAGCGGCAAGCCGGAGGCCGTCTTCACCGTGGCCCGGGCCCTGTCCGAGCTCTTCGCCTCCGACGCCACCGCCCGCTACGCCCTGGTGCTGGCAGGCCGCTGGGCCCTGCTCACCGACGCCCCGCGCTGGTCCGAGGGCCGCTACCTGGCCCTGGACCTGGTGACCGCCATGGAGCGCCGGGAGACGACGACGTCAGGCGGCCTGGCCCGCGTGGCCGGGCTCATGAGCGGCGAGGTCCTCCTGCCCACACCCGAGGGCACTACCGTCATGGACTCCCTGACCCAGGACTCCACCAACCACGCCGTAGGGGTCTCCGCCGAGCTGCGCGACGGCCTGCGCCGCAGCGTGGAGATCGTCGCCGGCGACGTGGTGCGCTCTATGCGCGAGGCCGGGGAGGACGAGGACCTCCTGGACCCGGACCTTCCGGACGAGCTGGCCCGCCAGTCCCTGCGCTTCCTGTACCGGCTGCTCTTCCTCCTGTTCGCCGAGGCCCACCCGGAGCTGGGCGTCCTGCCCACGGCGTCGGACGACTACGCCTCGGGCTACGGCCTGGACCGGCTGCGCGACCTGTGCCTGGAGGAGCTGCCCGCCTCCGCCGCGCGCACCCACCACATCCACGCCTCCCTCGACGTCCTCTTCCGCCTGGTGTCCGGTGACGTCCCCGGCGTGCAGGAGATGCCGGTGGAGGACCTGCGCGCGGACCTGTTCGCCCGCTCCCGCACCTCGCTCATTGACGGCACGGACGGCCGGGTGCGCCACTGGCTCTCCGACGCCGCCCTCCACCGGGTGCTCCGCCTCCTGCTGCTGTCCACCCCCACGGGCAAAGGATCACGCGGGGCGCGCAGGCGCGGCGGGTGGATCTCGTACGCGAACCTGGGCATTAACCAGCTCGGCGCCGTCTACGAGGGCCTCATGTCCTACTCCGGGGTCCTCACCACCCAGCCGATGGTGGAGGTCGCCAAGGGCGGGGACGCCTCCAAGGGCTCCTGGCTCGTGCCCGAGGTCGACTCCGGGCGCTACGCGGACTCCGACATTGTGAGGGTGACGGACCCGACGACGGGGGAGAGACGCATCCGCCGCTACGGCGCGGGGGAGTTCGCCTACCGCCTGTCGGGACGCGACCGTGAGCGCTCCGCCTCCTACTACACCCCCGAGGTCCTCACCCAGTGCGTCGTGCGCCACTCCCTGGCCGAGCTCTTCACTGAGGACACGACCGCCGCAGAGGTCCTGGGCGTGCGCGTGTGCGAACCCGCCCTGGGATCAGGGGCCTTCGCCAACGAGGCCGTCAACCAGCTCGCCGAGGCCTACCTGGAGCGCAGGCAGAAGGAGCTCGGGCAGACGATCGACGCCGACCGGCTGCCCGCCGAGCGGCGCCGAACCAAGGCGTGGATCGCCCTGCACCGGGTCTACGGCGTGGACCTCAACGCCACCGCCGTGGAGCTGGCCGAGGTCTCCATGTGGCTCAACGTCATGCAGCCCCACCTGGCCGCCCCCTGGTTCGGCCTCCACCTCAGGCGCGGCAACTCCCTCATCGGGGCCCGCCGCGCCACCTACGACCTGGCCGCCCTGCGCAAGGCCAGGACCTTGCACAGCAAGGAGGTCCCCACGGACCAGGGGCTGGCCGCCGTGCCCCTGGGGACCCTGGGCACCGGGCAGGTCCACCACTTCCTCCTGCCCTCGGCCACCTGGGGCGCCGTAGCCGACGCCAAGCAGGCCAAGGAGCTCGACTCGGCGGGTGCCAAGGCCATGAGGACCTGGCGCAAGACCATGCTGAAGCGGCCCGACCACCGCCGCGATGACGTGCTGCGCCGCGACGCCAACGCCGCCCTGGTCGAGGCATTCCTGGAGAACGAAGCCGCTGATCAGCAGGCGGCCTGCGCCCCGGTGGCACCGGTCGGCTCAGCCGGTGCCGGGACGGCCATTACCGAGGCGCTCTTCGGCGGCGAGATCCAGCAGATCGACCTGGCCGAGCAGGCACGCAGGGCCGATGAGGACAGACGCCGCAAGGCGGAGAAGGAGCTGCGCAGGCGCACGGTCAGGCGAGCCAGCCAGGAGGAGCGCCTGATCGCCCTGGCCGGGCGCGTGGAGAGGCTCTGGGCTATCGCGGCACGGCGCCTGGAGGTCAGTGAGCAGGAGGCCTCCCGCCGCATTGAGGTCTGGGGGATGCCCGACGCCTTGCAGGCCCCGCCCTCCACAGTGACCCGTGAGCGCATTGAGAACGCGCTCGCGGACCCCGACTCCATGTACCAGCGCCTGCGCACCGTCATGAACGCCTGGTGCGCCCTGTCCTTCTGGCCGCTGGACAGGCGGCAGGAACTGCCCGACTGGAGCGAGTGGCTGGCCACCCTGGAGGACATCCTGGGCCTGGACTCCGTGCAGACGGCTGACAGCGAGCGCCTGGTGGATCAGGCGGGGTTCGACGACCTCGACCTCATTGAGCGCACCGAGCGCGCCGAGACCGGTATGCGCTCCTCCGTCGAGTTCCAGGTGCTGCACCCCTGGCTCGCCACCGTCCAGGAGATCACCGAGAAGGAGGGATTCTTCCACTGGGAGCTCGACTTCGCCCAGGTCTTCACCCGCGGCGGCTTCGACCTCCAGGTCGGGAACCCGCCGTGGGTGCGCCTGGACTGGAAGGATGATCTCACTTTGGCTGAGATCGACCCCTGGTTTGGGCTGACCGACTTGAAGAAGGAGCCTATTGCTGCTGTCAAGACGCTTCGTGAGCAAGTGCTCGCCAGATCTGAGGCATCTGCAAGATATCAGAGAGACCTTGCGTCTGCGGCTGGAACTACCGCATTTCTGGGATCATCTTCAGAATATGATGTGTTGTCAGGTATTCGCACCAACCTCTATATGGCGTTTATGGTGCGTGTTTGGCGTTCGATGAGTGAAGTTGGTTCTGCTGGCCTTCTCCATCCTGAAGGTCATTTTATGGATCCGAAGGCCGGGAAACTTCGCGAGGGTGTGTTTAAGCGTCTCAGAAGGCACTGGTGCTTCGAGAATGAGGCAGTCTTATTTGAGGAAGTAGACCATCATACTTTTTTTAGTGTGAACATCTATGGCGCTCCCGGAGCTATTGATTTTCTTCAGGCTGTTGGCTTGCAGCTTATTGAAACTCTTGAGGGGTCGCTTGGTGGATCGACCTCTGACGAGAAACCTGGGGTTCAATTGCGAGAGGGCGGCTGGGATAGACGTGCTCATTGTGCACGCATTGTGAAGGTTGATGAGAGTGTGCTCCGCGTCTGGAGTAAGCTCGTCGACGATTCCGAAACTCCCGCTTCTCAAGCCCGGTTGATGCGTCCACTTCTTCAAGACCACCAGGAAGTGCTGGCATCTTTGGCGCATAATTCTACCATGTCTGGGTCCCGGAATGTTCGTGTTTCGATGTCTTGGAATGAAACAGGTGCGAAGCAGGATGGGACTATGGTGTGGCGCACAGAGGTGCCGAGTTCGTGGAACGAGGTGATCCTACAAGGACCTCACTTCTACGTGGGAACTCCTTTTGCTAAGAATCCTCGCGAGGTTGTGAAACACAACTCCGATTATGATCCATGGGATCTGGAGGAGCTTCCTGAGTTCTGCATCCCTCGCACCAACTATCAGCCCGCTGTGGCCCGCGAGTGCTACGAGGCCCGCATTGATCGCTGGAGTGGAGTGCCCTCTTGGGACTACTGGCGTGTCGCAGTGCGGCGGATGACTGTTCCCGGGCTCGTGCGCTCACTGGTCCCGGCCCTCGTCCCCGTAGGCGCAGCGCATGTCCACGCCGTACACTCGTGTACGGCGTCGACATGCGCCGCGCCTGTCCACGCATGTCAACGCGAAGAATCGCCGCGAAGCGGCGATTCTTCGGAGGAGTTCTCGGCGGGGTTCTCACCCCGTCCGGAAGACGCCCTCGCAACCGTCCTCATGTGCGGCGTGTGGTGCTCCCTGCCCGCTGACTACTTTGTCAAGGTAAGCGGTAAGTCGGATCTTCACACCGAGTTCATTGAGAAGCTTCCCGCCCCTACCAAGCACCCGGCCTGGCGCTACCTGCTGCTGCGGACGCTTCGCCTCAACTGCCTCACCCGGGACTTTGAGCCCCTGTGGAAAGCCCTGGCGCCGCTCACGGACCCGGAGGATGCGTGGACCCCCGCCTTCGCCGACTGGCCCGCCCTCGCCGTCGGCAAGCGGGCGCGGGCCGAGGCCCCGCACCCCGCTGACCCGGGCGCGGGGGAGGAGCCCATTACCTGGGACCACGCGGGCGACCTCGGCCTGTCCGCCTGGACCATGGACACGCCCCTGCGCAGCGACTACGAACGCCGCGCCGCCCTGGTGGAGACCGACGCCCTGGGCGCCATTATGCTGGGGCTCACCGCCGAGCAGCTCTGCCTCATCTACCGCGCCCAGTTCGGCGTCCTGCGCAAGTACGAGCACACCATGTGGTTCGACGCCCTGGGCCACCAGATCGCCAGGCACCACCAGGCCTACGGCGTCCACCAGGACAAGACCGACTACCCCACCCTCATGGACTACATCCAGGACATGGAGGAGACGGGGCTCGACCCCTGCGCCGACCAGCCGCCCGACGCCTGGTACCAGGACGGCCCCTACACCGACCTCCTCTCCCGCTACGAGGCCCCCTTCACCAAGGCCGACCGCGAGGCCGAGATGACCGCCGCCCACGCCGAGTTCTGCCGCCGCCTCGCCGCCGCCGGCCTCACCGACGCCGACGGCCGGCCCCTGGAGGATGGCGGCCAAGGCGCACAGAAGGGGCGACCCGGGTCATGACGCTAGAACCAGTACGCCGAGACCGTGTCGGTGGGGCCGCTTATGATGCGGACGTGGCTGACCCTGATCGTCTTGCGCTCGTCCTGGCGGTGACCCGTGCGCCCGCCCGGGACGTCAGTCAGCCCGAGCGTGTCCTGCGTCTGTTGGAGACCCGCGACCCGCAGGCGGTCCTGGACGAGCTGCGGGGCGGCGCCGTAGAGCTCCCCCTCGGCCCTGACGCCCTGGTGGAGGCCGCCCGGCAGGACATCTCGAAGTGGCTCGCCACTGGCATGACGATTACCAGCATCCTCGACCCCGCCTACCCCACCACCCTCGCCGAGGTCCGCGAGGCCCCCGCCCTGCTCTACGCCGAGGGATCGCTTCGGCAGCACGACTTGGGGGTGTGCGTCGTCGGCACGCGCCGCCTGGACGACGCGGGGGCGGACGTCGCGCGCACGGTCGCGGCCGCGCTGGTCGACCAGGGCCTGACCGTCGTCTCCGGGCTCGCAGCGGGTACGGACACCGTCGCCCACGAGGAGGCCCTGGCCCGAGGCGGGCGCACCGTGGCCATGATGGGCACCGGGATCGACTCCACCTTCCCGGCGGGGAACAGGGACCTGCGCCGCCGCGTCGTGGCCGCGGGAGGACTGGTCGCCACCCAGTTCCCCCCGGGCACGCACGGGTCACGCATCACCTTCCCCATGCGCAACGCCGTCATGAGCGGGTACGGGCTGGCCACCGTCGTCGTCGCCGCGGGCGAGCACTCCGGGACCCGCATCCAGGCCCGCAAGGCCCTCGACCACGGCCGCGGCCTCATCCTCACCGAGCGGGTCGTGCGCGAGACCACCTGGGGAGCCCACTACGCCCACCGCCCCGGCGTCACAGTGGCCAGACGCAGCCAGGACGTCCTGAACGCAGTGGACACCATCATCCACGAGCGCCAGCTCCTCGGAGTGCAGTGAGAAAACATGGACTGCAACACCGAGGTGCTCAATAGCCAGTTGGGTACCTACACCCGCAATGCCACAGCCGCAGACGTACCCCTGTGCCCCCTGTGCCGCACCGAACTGGCTCCCGACTCATCCCACTGCTGCTCGTGCCAACGTCTTCTCGCCGTCCCCGGGGCCGTGCCCGACCGGGTGGGTTTCGGCTCCCCAGGCCCCCACCCCGCAGGCGGCTGGTAATGGGCACCTCTGCACCGTCCCGGGGCAGGCACGCCGCCTTCACCCCCAGCCTGCCGAGCCTCCTTGCAGAGGACGTCCGCACCGGGCTCGTGGAGTACCTGTCCACCACGTACTCCCTGGCCGACCCGGCCGCGCGCAACGTCCTGGCCGCCTTCCTCGACTCCTCCGAGCACGGCATCTTCCGCGGCCCCTACCTGAGGCTGCGCCCGCCCTTCCGCAGTGTTACCCCCACCTGGGCCAGCCCCCTGAGCTGGATGCCCGCCGGGTTCACCCCCTACCTGCACCAGGCCCGCGCCTTTGAGCGCCTAAGCAGCCGCGACCACGCACCACGGCCCACGCTCGTGACCACCGGCACCGGAAGCGGCAAGACCGAGGCCTTCCTCCTGCCCCTGCTGGACCACGCGCGCCGCGCCCACGGCAGAGGCCCCAGCGGCATTACCGCCATCATCCTCTACCCCATGAACGCCCTGGCCACCGACCAGGCCCGTCGCATCGCCCAGACCGTGAGCAGCGCCCCCGAGCTGGACGGGGTGCGCGTCGGCCTCTACATCGGCGGTGACGGGCACCACCGCGTCATGAGCGCCGAGCACGTCATCGACCACCGGGACACCCTGCGCACCCACCCGCCCCACATCCTGCTCACCAACTACAAGATGCTCGACCTGCTCCTCATGGACCCCCGCCACGCGGACCTGTGGCGCGGCGCCGGGCAGGATCTGCAGTACCTCGTCCTGGACGAGTTCCACACCTACGACGGCGCCCAGGGCACCGACGTCGCCATGCTCCTGCGCCGTCTCGGCGCCGCCCTGGGTATCGCCCGGCCGGGGCGGCCCCTGGGGGACGTCGTCCCTGTTGCCACCTCCGCGACCCTGGGCGACCTCACCTCCCCGCGCCCCCCGGACGGCCACCCCGACCCGGGCGGCGCCGACGCGGCCACCGCCCCCATGCGGGACCTCGCCCAGACCGTCTTCGGACGCCCCTTCGAGGCGGACTGCGTCATTACCGAGGACCGCCTCACCCCCGACGAGGCCTTCCCCGGGCCGGGGGAGAACGCCACCCGGATCTTCCCGGACCCGGGTGACATCGCCGCCGTCAGCGCCCCCACGGACGCCGCTGGCTGGAGGCGTCTGGCCCAGTCCGTCCTCGTCACCGACGACGGCAGGCCCGCCACCGACGACCTCTCCGACCCCATCGCACTGGGCCGGCGGCTCACCGGGCACGCCGTGGGACAGACCCTCCTGGGAGTCCTGGGCACGCGCCCCGTCACCGTCGACGAGGCCCTCATGGCCCTGGGGCGGGCGACCATGCGCCCCTGGTACTCCACCGACCCCGCCACCCGCAGGGTCGGCGTCAGCGCCCTCAGCCGCCTCCTCGCCCTCGCCTCCTACGCCCGCACACAGGATCCGGCCACAGGGCGCCTCCGCCCCCTCATCGACGTCCAGGTCCAGCTCTGGGTCCGCGACGTCCACCGACTCCTGCGGGAGGTCGCCGCCGAGCCCTCCTTCACCTGGTGGACCCCCACCACCGTGAAGGAGGAAGGCACCACCTTCCTCCCCGCCGTCTACTGCCGCTCCTGCGGCGCCTCCGGCTGGGCCGCCCTGAGGCCGGGCACCGCCGAGCGCCACACCGAGGGCGCCCTGAACGCCCACCACCTGGCCATCTGGCAGGCGGGCGTCTCCTCGACCGACCACTCCCACCTGCGCTACCTCATGCGCGCCGCCGACCCCGAGGGCGCTCACCTCCTCGACCCCTCGGGTCCCGCCCTCCTGCGCCCCGCCCTCCTGCGCCCCGCCCCGGACTCCGAGGCCCACCAGCGCTTCATCCCCGTCCACCAGCCCCTGACCGGGGACGACGCGAGGCGCGACACCTGCCCCGCCTGCGGCACCCGGGACGCCGTCCGCTTCATGGGCACAGCCGCCTCCACCCTCCTGTCCGTCGCCCTGTCCCAGGCCTTCGGCTCCACCCACCTGCCCGACGAGGAGAAGAAGACCCTCGTCTTCACCGACTCCGTCCAGGACGCCGCCCACCGGGCCGCCTTTATCGAGGCCCGCGCCTTCCGTTTCAACCTCCGCTCCGCCCTCTACCGCGCCGCCCGCGCCGCCGGAGGGCGGACCACCCTGGAGGACCTCTCCCACAACCTCGTCCCGGCCGCGACACGACGCCACGAGGGCGACCAGGAGCTCTACCTCCTGGCCCCGCCGTCCCTGGTACGACGCATGGGCTGGGACCGGGACAACACCTGGCTCGCCGCGGACAGGGGCGGGGCACGCCACAAGGCCGTCCGGCAGCGCCTCGTCCAGGAGGCCCACCTGGAGGCAGGGCTCTTCGCCCGCCTCGGACGCACCCTGGAGCTGACCGGCTCCTGGAACGTCGACGTCGACCTCACCGGTGAGGACCTCTCCGACGTCGCCGGTATCCTGCGCGAGTCCCACCTCAACAGCGCAGGCTACGTCCCCGGGACCCAGGCGCCCCGACGCGCCTACGAGCAGTGGCTCCTCGGGCTCCTGGACCACCTCCGCCTGGTCGGGGGCATCGCCCACCCCTGGTTGAAGCCCTACCGCGACCAGGACGGACGCACCTGGCTCGTCGGAGGCGGCGCCCGCAACCGGGCCATGCGCCGCTTCGGCTCGCGCAGCGCCCGCCCCGGGTTCCTCACTACCGGCAGGACCGACAAGGACAGCGACTTCATCACCCTGAACGGCGCCCCCACCACCTGGGCGGGGGACTGGACCCGACGCTGCCTGGACGTCAGCGACGGCCCGACGGACGGCTCCGCGGGGGCCCTCCTGCGCGAGGCCGCCGAGCTCCTGGCCGGCCGGGGCGTCCTGGACGCCCGGTCAACGCCCACCGGCCGCACCTACGGGCTGGTCCCGCAGAGACTGGTCATCGACACCCGTGAGGCCGCCAGGCTCGTGTGCGACCGGTGCCGTCAGGTCCTCACCGTCGCCTCGGAGCGCGAAGCCGTCTGGACGGGCGCCCGGTGCACCCGGCGGCACTGCACCGGGACCCTGGGCCCCGCCCCGGGCCAGGCCACCTCAGAGGGCGGGGCGGGGCAGGGCGCCGACTACTACCGTGCCCTCTACACCCAGGGGCGCCTGCGCCCCATCAAGGCCCGGGAGCACACCGCCCTCCTGGACCGCCAGCGCCGCGAGGAGCTGGAGGAGGCCTTCGCCCGCTCCGACACCGGCACGGACCCCAACGTCCTGACCTGCACCCCCACCCTCGAGCTCGGCGTGGACATCGGGGACCTCTCCGTGGTCTGCCTCGCCTCCCTGCCCCGCACCACCGCCAGCTACCTCCAGCGCGTGGGCCGCGCCGGCCGTAGTGACGGCAACGCCCTCGTCCTGGCCGTCGTGCGCCCCACCACCCGCACCATGCCCTACCTCGAGGAGCCCGCTGAGCTCCTCGACGGCGTCGTGCGGCCCCCGGCCGCCTACCTGCGCGCCACCGAGCTCCTCACCCGCCAGCTCACCGCCCACGTCCTGGACACCGCCGTCCCCGATTCCGTCCCCGCGCCGCCCGGCAGCATCAGGACGGTCTTCGAGCAGTGGCGCGACGCGCGCCGCCCCGGCCCCAGCGGCACCGGGGGAGAGGCCACGGACCCGGCGCCCTGCTGGCTCGACACGTTCACCGGCTACGTCTCCGCCCACGCCGAGACCCTCGTCGAGTCCTTCCTCGCGCTCTTCCCTGGCGAGGTCGCCCCCGCCCGTGACCACCTCATCGCCCACTGCCGCGTCGGCCTGCCCGCCGCCGTGGACAGGATCGCCAGCCGGTGGAACGCCGAGACCCGTGCCCTGCGTGAGCAGAGCGAGCAGACACGGGACAGTATCAACCGCCTCCTCGCTCTCGGGCACCGCGACGAGGCGGACGAACGCGACCTCGAGCGCCTCCGCGGGGAAGCGAGGGCACTCCGCGGCCGTCAGACGCGCCACCTCAACGACCCCGAGATCAACGAGACCTTCACCGCGCTGGGACGCGAGGGCCTCCTGCCCGGCTACAACCTCCTGGACGACTCCACCACCCTGGAGGCGCACCTGTGGTGGCGCGGCGACAGCCAGGACAGCGCCACCTCGGACATCCAGAACGTCGACTACGAGGTCACCCGCCCCTCGACCACCGCCCTGAGCGAGCTCGCACCCGGGGCCAGCTTCTACGCCTACGGCCGCAAGGTGGTCGTGGACGCCATTGACCTCAACGCCGACGAGGCCGCCGCGGGCCTCACCTGCGTCTGCCCCGCCTGCGGCTGGTCCGGTCCCAGCCCGCGGGCGGAGGGCTGCCCCCAGTGCCACAGCCTCGGCGTCACCGACGTGGGTCAGCGAGTCACCATGAGGCCTCTGCGACGGGTCTCCTCCGTGGCGAGCATCGAGGACACCACCATCACCGACTCCATGGAGGAGCGCTCCCGGCTCACCTTCGACATGGCCTGGGGCGTGGACCCCCAGGACTCCGTCACCTCCGCCTGGCGCCTGAGCGACTACACCTTCGGCGTGGAGCACCTGAGCCGGGCCGTCGTCCGCAGCTACAACCTCGGCCCGCTCTCACGCTCCGGACCCGGCCTTGTCGTCGGCGGCACCGAGCACCAGGCCCCGGGCTTCCTCACCTGCACCATGTGCGGCGTCGTCGACCTGCGTGAGGGCAGCAACGCACGTCAGGCCGTGCGGCACCGCGGCTTCTGCCGCACCCGCCGGGGCGAGAAGGAGAAGTGGACCCGCGTATACCTCAAGCACGAGCTCACCACCCAGGCGCTGCGCGTCCTCCTGCCCGAGACCGCCCTGGACGACCCCGCCGAGCTCGTCGCGCTCGAGGCCGCGCTCATGCTCGGCATCCGACTCGACCTGGGCGGGGACCCCCAGCACCTGGATATCCGCGACGTGCCCGGACGCAGCAAGGGCGTGCCCACCCGCTACCTGGTGGTCGCCGACACCGTTCCCGGCGGCACCGGCTACCTCGACCGCTACGCCGACCCCGAGGTCCTGCGCAGCGTCCTGGACCAGGCCCTCACCCACCTGCGCTCCTGCCGCTGCGCGGGCAGCAGGGACGGCTGCCACCACTGCGTGCTCGGCGTCCTTCCCACCGTGCACCTCGAGTTGGCCTCACGCCGTCGCAGCATCGAGGTCCTCGAGAACCTGCTGGGACTGTGGGCCACCGAGAAGATCGACTCCCTGGACGACATCACCGTCCAGGCCCAGCCCGAGTCCGTCCTCGAAGCCCGCTTCCGCCGCTACCTCGCCGCCTGGGCCGAGGCCCACGGCGGCAGGGTGATGCCCGTCGACACCGGTAACGGCTACACCAGCATGCGCCTGACCGTCCCGTCCGCCGACGACGCCGACCTCATCGGGTGGGTGGTGCGCGCCCAGCGCCGGGTGCGGGGGACCATCCCCGACTACACCCTCTCCAGGGAGGACCGCCGCGGCGCCGCCGTCAACGTCTACCTCGACGGACGCGCCTTCCACGCCGGCCAGGGAGGTCTCAACCGGCTCGGCGACGACGCGCGCCTCCGCCACGACCTGCGCCAGAACGGGGAGCTGGTCATCTCCCTGACCTGGGACGACGTCGAGGAGGCCCAGCGTGAGCTCGACAACCCCGCCAGGGCGGTGTCGGCGCCGTGGATGAGTTCGACTGTGCGCACCGATGTGGCTGCTCGGCTAGAGGATTCGCGCACCACGGCCCTGTGGTCCAACCCGCTGGACCTGCTCACAGCCATCCTCCAGGACCCCGACAGCGACCTGTGGCAGAAGGCGGCCGCCGCCGTCGCCGTGGCCCTGGCGGGCAGCCACCAGGACCCCTCCCTCCCGCCCTGCTACGTGCCCGCGGACGCCCTGCCGGCGGCCATTGACTCCCTGGGTGCCGGTGCCCCCGTCCCGACCACCGGCCCCCAGGACGTCCTCCTCCTGCCCTGCCGCACCGCAACGGGCCTGCCGATCATCCTGTCCGTGCAGGACCCCACCTGCCCCGAGCACAGCGTGAGCGCCTACCTGCGTCTTCCCGACGCCGACACGGACGTCGTCCGGCCCGGCTTCGCCGAGCTGTGGCACGACTGGCTCCGGTGGGGCAACGTCCTCCAGATGCTCGGCATCTCACCCGCGCACGGCTCCACACCCCCGCGGGAGGCCTGCGCCTTCACCGCCTCCACCCCCACCATCCTGGAGGCCCCGCCCGTGCCCGCCACCGTGGCACCCGCCCACGGCACCCGGGCGGAGGAGCCGGAGACACCGCCCCCGCCTGGCCCCGGTGGGACGGAGGACGCCGGGCAGGCCGCGGCGTGGGAGGAGGTCCTTGACCTTGTCAGCAGCAAGCTCCGCCTGTGCACGGAGGCGCTGCGACACCGCGGGGCGAGGCTTCCCCTCGTGGGGGAGGAGGTCGGGGACGATCGCGTTAGCTGGCCCATTGAGCTCCTCTGGGACGACGAGTACCTCGCCGTCGTCGTGGACGCGGACCCCGAACGCGACGACTACCTCCAGGCGCGGGGCTTCACCGTCCTCAACGCCTCGGATGCCGCAGACCGTGCTACCGATCTCATTATGGCTCACCTCGCAGGAGAGAAATAATGCCCATCATCTTCATGACACGGCGCTTCACCCGCCAGGTCAACAAACTGGACGGCACCCTCAAGAGCAGGGTCCTGGCCTTTATGGCCAAGATCCAGACCGGGCGCCCGGGCCTGAACATTGAGTCGCTCAAGAACGCCGCGGACCCGCGCGTGCGCACCGCCCGCGTCGACCTCAACCACCGCGCCGTCATGATCCAGGCCGGAGCCGACGTCTACGGCCTGCTCGCCGTGGACACGCACGACAAGGCGAACAAGTACGCCGAGCACGTCACGATCGGCGTCAACACGGCAACCGGGGCCCTGGACATCTTCGACGCCGATGCCGTCCGAGCCTCCCGGGAGCTGGAGGCCGAGGATGCTGCCGCGAGCCGTCCCGCTGCCGGGCAGGACGCGGACAGAACGGGCTCACCGGATAAAGCCAGTACCGCGAGTACGCAGCGGGTGAATGACACGGAGGCTGCTGCGGCGCCGACGGCCCCCGCGACGTCGTCGCCCCTTTATGGCCAGGATCCCGCTGTACTGGTCGGGCTGGGGATACGGCAGGACTCCGCCGAGGAGCTCGTGGCCGCCCGGACCACGCAGGAGGCGGAGTCCGTCGCAGAGGAGCTGCCCCTCACGCAGGGCGTCATCGTCCTCGACCTCCTGGCGGGCAAGGACGTCCAGGCCGTGCGCGAGGAGTACCTCGCCGTCGGGGAGGTTGACACGGACGACCTTGTTGAGGCCATGCGCCGCCCCATCTCCCAGATCGTCTTCGTCGACGCCGAGGACTCCGCGGCCGTCCAGGCGGCCTTCGAGGGGCCCCTGGCGGCGTGGCGCGTCTGGCTCCACCCGACCCAGGCCTCTCTCGCCCGGCACACGGGCTGGAACGGCCCCTACCGGGTCACCGGCGGCGCCGGGACCGGCAAGACCGTCACCGCCATTCACCGTGCGCGCTTCCTGTGCGAGCAGACCGCCGGGCAGGCCACCGGGCTGATGCCCGCGGTCCTCCTGCTGACCTACACCAAGAACCTCGCCACCACGATCGGCACCCAGCTCGACACACTGGCCGGGCAGAGACTGGCAGGCAGCCGCGTGGGGGTCCTGACCGTGGACGCGCTCGCCCACCGGGTCCTGCGGCAGTCCCCTGAGGGAGAGAAGTGGCTGGACGGACGTCGGGCACTGACCTCCAGTGAGTACAGGGACTACGTCGCGGATGCCGCCGACGGGATGACGGGTCTGCCAGCAGGCCTCGACCTCGACGAGGAGATCGAGTCCGTCATCCTCACGGGGGCCATAAGCAACCGGGACGACTACTTCGCGACCCCGCGAGTAGGCCGCGGCTCGCGCCTGTCCCGACGCCAGCGTCTTAGCGTGTGGAAGGCCTATGAGCGGCTTACCAACGCCCTCGATCTTGACAACCGCTACCTGTGGTCGCAGGTCCCGCACCGGGCTGCTCTTCTCCTGGTCCGCGACCCGGATATCGCAAAGCGCCTGGGAATCCGGCACGTCGTGGTTGATGAGGCGCAGGACCTCACCGCCGCGCACTGGCGTCTTCTGCGTGGCGTCGTCCCCCCGGGGCAGGACGACCTCTTTATCGTCGGCGACGCCCACCAGCGCATCTACGGGCGCCCCGTCCCGCTGAGCCGTTTCGGCATTAAGACACGAGGGCGCTCGCGCAGGCTTACCGTCAACTACCGCACCTCCAGGGAGATCCTCTCCTGGTCCCTCGGCGTGGCTGACCCCGACGCCGACGACCTCGACGAGCAGTCCGACACTCTCCGCGGCGCCCGCTCGGTCTTCTCCGGTCCACCGGTGGACCGGCCTGGTGAGGCGGGGCTGCCGCCCGACCCCGACGTCGCCCTGACCGAGTGGCTGCGACGCCTCGTCAGTCCGGACCAGGACAGGCCGATGAGGTGCCAGGAGATCGCCGTCGTGCGTGCCAGCCGCAAGGACGTGGAGGACACCGTGGGGCTGCTCACCGAGGCGGAGATACCCGCCGTCGAGGTCGGACGGACCACCAACGAGGAGACCCTCCCCGACGCCGTCCGCGTCATGACGATGCACCGCGCCAAGGGCCTGGAGTACCGGGCGGTAGCGGTGCGCGACGCCTCCGCCCTGTACGCCAGGGACGACCGTCGCGACCGCAACCTCGTCTATGTCTCCGCCACCCGCGCCCGCGAACGCCTCCTCGTGTGCTGAGCGTCCCGCCCATACGAGCACGCCGGCACGTGCCGTCAACGGCGAAATGATGAGACTAAGTCCGGCCTGACGACCGATTCAGTGGTGATTGAGGGACTCTTGGCCGTTGTTGCGACGTTCAATGTGGGCGGAGCCTAACTGCTGCCCAGAGTGCAGGATGCTTGCGAGGTTTGCTAGGCTGGAGTCCTCCAGCATCGCCGGATTGCGCACCGTGCGCTCGATAATCTCGGAGAGTTCTTCCTGAGGGATTTTCGAGAGCATCCGGCTGACATCGGCCATGTCCTGTGCGTCGATGATGTGAGTGTTGGAAACGAGCCGCATTTGTCCGTCGCTATAGGCGCGGGCCGCAATCGCGGCCAATACGCGGGCTTGTGCTTCGGCGCTTGACATCCGGGGGAGTTCGGGCACGTCGATCTCAATGAGCTCGTTTCCTGGCTCGGTGCTTTCTGACATTGATGACGAACTTGCGCTGTCCCGCGGATTCCCGTGCTCACGTAGCCGGAGACGGACCTTAGAAGTTTGCGTGGAGATGAGTGGTCAGGCAGTTCAGATCGCCTTGGATGAGGCTGGTTTGTCGTTCATCGTCGGGTCCAGGACCACCAAGGCGCCCTGGGACCTGGCTGAGCACACGCATCTCCACGGTGAGGCCTGTACCGATGGCCAGATCATCGAGACCACTACTCCCAGGAAAGGGATCAAGTCTCTCAAGGGCAGGTCGAGGGTCAGGAGCCGCCCGGCCTGGGCGCCGCAGGACAACCCGGAGTCGTGGCGGGTCGTGTGGCACTACAGCGCCAAGCGCCTCGCCTGAGGTGCCTGGTGTTTCTTGGACAGTGGTGGAAAGAGTACTGTTTTGAGAGAT
>ERZ773010.860-NODE-860-length-20100-cov-13.095984_pt1 | contig 20100 bp, 14 predicted proteins | sample MGYA00580842_ERZ773010 | MGnify/ENA primary metagenome ERZ773010 (study PRJEB29015, sample SAMEA2737982) | human oral metagenome | biome: human oral; feature: human-associated habitat; material: dental | place: China | collected 2107 ...
GTCACCGAGCCCTGCGTCCAGAACAGCGGCAGCTGCGCCATGAAGAGCTGGGGCGTGCACAGAAGCCCCGGTACGAGCACGGTGGGCAACCTGCCGAACACGACAGGCGTACTGGCGACGGGGGCTGGCATGGGCGCTCCGTGGGACAGGTCTCGATATTGACGATTATATCGACCGTGGACCCCTGACCATTCCCCAACGCGAAACAGCACCGCCCCTTGCGGCCCTCCGTGTTTCAGCCCAGGGTTCCGTCATTGGCCGTTTCTCCCGCAGGAGCGAGAAATCACGGTATCCATTTCGCTCCATATGTAGCAATTCAAAAATAATTCGTAGCCGTCCTGCTGAAGTCGTAAAAGAAAAACGCCCCTGCCGGACACTCCGGAACAGGGGCATTTCAGCGATCGGGAGCCGTTCGGACCGTACAGACGCATGTGCCTGCACGGCCTCACGGCCTGCGAACTTCAGGCGGGATCAGTCATCCTTGCCTTCGTCGCGGGCCTGCCGGAAGGCACGGTCCGGGTCCAGCGTGGCCGGGCCACGCTTTCGGGCGCCACCGCGGGCATCACGATCACCGAAGCGGCCACCGCGATCCGGGCCACCCCGACGGTCGTCACGGCCGCGCCAGCCGGCATCGTCACGCCGGCCGAAGCCCCGGTTGCCGCGTCCCTCGCCATCCCGGCGATCACCGCCCTCCCAGGGCTTGCGCTCCTTCCAGCCTGGACGGTCGCCAAAGCTGCGGCGTTCCTGGCCCTCACCGTCGCGACGCGGTTTCCAGTCACCGCGATCACCGCGGAATCCGCGGGACTCGTTGTTCCGATCCCGGTTCCAGCCACCGCGATCACCCCGGTCTTCCCAGGCACGGCCACCTTCACGACGGTCACGGTCGAAGGGACGACGCTCACGCTGTCCGCCCTCGCCGCGTTCACCGCGAGATGCATCCCAGCCACGGCCTTCACGCCGATCGTTGTTCCACGGACGCTCGCGCCGGGCTTCGCCGTCACGGCCTTCCGGGCGGAAGCCGCGCGCGCCGTCCTGCGGACGGTCCTCGCGACCTCTCCAGCCGCCGCGACGGTCCTCGTCACCGCCAAAACGGCGCCCCGGACGATCCTCGCTCCAGCGCTCACCGTCGTGGCGACGCGGCCCGAAGCCTTCACCGTCGCGACGCGGCCAGGGCTTGCGATCCCGATAGCCGTCCTGACCGCCCCGGAAGTCGTCACGACGCCCGAAGCTGCGTTCACCACGGCGCTCGTCCCGATCACGCGGCCCCTGCCCGCCATCACGGTCATGCCGCCCCTGGAAGCCACGGCCCCGGTATTCGCGGTCGCCGCCGCGCCGATCATCCCGACCACGGCCGCCGAAACGCGACTTGCCGTAGCCTTCGCGACGGGCTTCCTTCTTCTTGTGCTTCTTCTTGAAGGGCTGCGGCTTGAACTGGGCTTCCAGTCCCGGGAACTCGCTGACCTGGATGTGGCGACCCAGGAAATGCTCGATCTTGCGCAGCGGAATCACGTCCTCGCGGCCCACGAAGGAGATGGCCTGACCACTGGCGCCGGCACGACCGGTCCGACCGATGCGATGCACGTAGTCCTCGGCCACGCGCGGCAGCTCATAGTTGATGACGTGGGTGAGGCTGGACACATCAATGCCACGGGCCGCCACGTCGGTGGCGATCAGCACCTGGCATTCCCCCTGACGCAGGCGATTCAGTGCCCGGGTACGCTCGCGCTGGTTCATGTCGCCATGCAGCGCATCCACGGCAAAGCCTTCGCCCTGCAGTTCCTCGGACAGCTCCTCGGCCTGCCGCTTGGTGGCGGTGAAGACGATGGCCTGGCCGAGGCCGGTGTCGTTCAGGCAGGCGCGCAGCAGCTGGCCACGGTGTCCCGGGTTGTCGACATAGACCACGTGGTCATCGATCGGCGTGAGCGCCTCTTCGCTGCGCTCGACGGTCAGCCACTGAGGATCCTTCAGCAGCTTGTCGGCCAGGTTGCGCACATCGTGCGAGACCGTGGCGGTGAAGCACACGGTCTGGCGCTCGGTCGGCAGCATTTCGGCAATGCGGAACACATCTTCGGAGAAGCCCATGTCCAGCATCCGGTCGGCCTCGTCCAGCACCAGCATCTTCAGGCGCGACAGATCGATCTTGCCGTTTTCCAGCTGGTCGATCAGACGGCCGGGCGTGGCCACCAGCACTTCATACGGCATGGCCAGCGCCCGTGCCTGATGGAAGTACGAGGAACCCCCGGTGATGCAGACGGTGCTGGTGCGCGGCAGCAGCCGCGACAGCGCGTGGCTGGTGCGCGTGACCTGCTGGGCCAGTTCGCGGGTGGGCGTGAGCACCAGCACGGAGGGACCGAAGGTCGGGCGTGCCGGACGGCGACCCTTGCCCCGCTTGCCACGGTGGTCCTCGTCATCGTCGCCCGCATCATGGCGCTCGGCGACACGCTCCTGCGCATTCAGCGCCACGCCCTGCAGGGCCGGCAGCAGGAAGGCTGCCGTCTTGCCGGTACCGGTGGGCGCCGAGGCGACCAGGTCGTTACCGGCCAGCAGCACCGGAATGGCCTGCGCCTGCACGGGCGACGGATGGATGATGTCCAGGCGCTGCAGGGCCTGCACCAGCGGCTCGATCAGCCCCAGCTCGGCAAAGCTCGAATCAGTGGCTTCGACGAAGGGATCAGCATGCAGCGGTGCAGGCTCGTCGTCCTCGTCTTCCCCATCATCGTCCGAATCGGCGGCGTCCGCTTCGTCTTCGTCTTCGTCTTCGTCTTCGTCGTCGTCGTCGTCGTCGTCGTCGTCGTCGTCGTCGTCGTCAGAATCATCATCCGCCTGGTCGAAGTCCTCGTCATCCTCGTCGGATTCGTCATCATCCAGGTCGTCTTCATCGTCGAAGTCGGCATCCTCGTCCGCTTCGTCTTCGTCGGCAAGGCGTGCCTCGTCGTCCCGATCGTCGGTCTCGTCCTCGGTGCTGGGGGTGGAAGCGGCCTTCGTGCGCTTCGTGTTCTTCCTTGCGGGCGCGGCATCCTGGGCCGGCGCCATGTCTTCGGCGGTCTGAGCCGCAACATTCTCGACGGATTTGTCCTGCTCGTCGTTCTTCTCGTGCTGAGTCATGGTCATGAAAGTGAATGGCAACATCATCGCAGGCGCGGTCCGTGTACGCAGCAGACGGACGCGGGGCATGCCGGGCGAACGCCATGACAGGCGCCGGGTCGCGGCAGGACCAGGATGAAAATCTTCCGGAGGGATCCGGGAATCTGGCGATGACGTGGGCGGGGCCTCTTGCCCCGACGGGGTTGACGGATTGCGTACCTGCATCGACGCCAACCGGAGAAGGCACGGGGTGTGCCTTTCATGGGCGCACTGGACACGCAAGTTGACGTGTCCCGGATACGCCGGGGGGCCAGAAATCGATGTCTGAAGTCCGACATCCTACCAGAAACCGACGAAGGACGACGGTGCGTCCCGTGATCCAGCCCACGTCGGAATGGAACACCCCCTTCGACAGCCCGGTCTCATGTTGTCATGGGGAGCCCCCCTCAGACCCGGCCCCCTCCTGCCCTGCAGCGCCACGCTGCAGTCTTCTGTAGACCAGGGAATGACATTTCCAATGTAATGGATTCTCGATTTCATTCCTTTTATCTTCGTATACTTGGCCCCGACCGGCGTTCATCTCCTGAAAAGCTCGCGCCGTCATCCCCGGACGTGCTCCTTTCAATCACCCTCCTTTCATCAGCATCCATGACATCCCGTTCCAGAGCGCGCCGTGCGGTCGCTCTTCATCGTGAAGCCGCAGCAGAACGCAGCCGAGCCGTTCATCATCCGTCAGCGCCGCTTCGGGTGGCTGCCGCCGTGGCCCTCGCCTTCGGCCTCCCCCTGGCCCACGGCCAGGGCATCACCCTCACCGGCACGGAACCGGCCATCGTGGCCGACGACACGAATCCCGTCGTGCTGGATACGGTGAAGATCAGCGCCAGTGCCGATGCCTCGGCCACCGGGCTGACGAAGACGCTGTCCGGCGGCCAGGTGGCTCGTGGCGGCCGTATCGGCATCCTGGGCACGCGCGACCAGATGGAGACACCCTTCTCGGTCACCGCCTACACCAACCAGCTGATCCAGGACCAGCAGGCCCAGAGCGTGGCCGATGTGCTGCAGAACGATCCTTCCATCCGGATGGCGCGCGGCTTCGGCAACTTCCAGGAAACCTATTTCGTGCGCGGCTTCCTACTGTATTCGGACGATATTGCCTACAACGGCCTGTTCGGCCTGCTGCCCCGCCAGTACATCGCCTCCGACCTGTTCGAGCGTGTGGAGGTGCTGCGCGGCGCCAGTGCCTTCCTGACGGGCGCCACACCCAGCGGCAGCGGCATCGGCGGCACCATCAACCTGCTGCCCAAGCGTGCCCCCAACGATCCGCTGACGCGTGTGGACCTGGGGCTGGTCAACAGCAAGCAGTTCAACGCCTCGGCCGACGTGGCCCGCCACTTCGGGCCCGATGACAGCACCGGCCTGCGTCTGGTGGCCACGCACCGCCAGGGCGACACCGCCATCGACCGCGAACACAACAAGGAAGACCTGATCTCGGCCGGCCTGGACTGGCATGATGCCGACACGCGCCTGTCGGCCGATCTGGGCTACCAGAACCATCACCTGAAAGCCACGCGCACCAACGTGACGCTGGCCAGCACGGTCACGGCCGTGCCAGCAGCGGCCGACAGCACCACCAACTGGGCACAGCCCTGGTCCTACTCCCGGGAGAAGGACACCTTCGGCAGCCTGCGTGGCGAGCAGGACTTCACGCAGAACCTGACCGGCTGGGCGGCGCTGGGTGCCCGCCAGACCAGGGAAGACAATTCGCTGGCCAACCTCACCGTCACCGCCAATAACGGCAGCGGCAACACCTACCGTTTCGACAACGCCCGCAAGGAACGCGTGATCACCGGCGAAATCGGACTGCGCGGCAAGTTCTCCACCGGCACAGTCAAGCACGAGGTGGTGGCGTCACTGGGCGCCTACGAACAGCGTCGCAAGAACGGCTACGCCTTCGACGCCAGCAATCAGCTCGCCACCAGCCTGTACAACCCCGTCACCCATGGCCGACCGGACTGGAGCGCCCGCGCCATCAGCGGCAACTCGCTCTCCGATCCGCGCCTGACCAACAAGATCCAGCTGCGCAGCCTGGCGGTGGGCGACACGATGGGCTTCATGAGCGATCAACTGCTGGTGACGGTGGGCGCCCGCCACCAGACATTGAAGATCACCGATTACGCCTACAACACCGGCACGCGCTCATCCAGCTATGACCAGAGCCGCACCAGTCCGATGGCGGGCGTGGTCTACCGTCTGAGGGACGATCTCTCCCTGTACGCCAACTACATCGAGGGCCTGGCCCAAGGCGAGACGGCACCGGCGCACAACAATGGCCAGCCCGTCACCAATGCAGGCCAGTCGCTGTCACCGTACGTGTCCAGACAGAAGGAAATCGGCGTCAAATACGATGCTGGCGGCACCATCTACGCAGCCACCCTGTTCAGCACCGACAAGCCGCGTGGCCTGATCGATGGCAGCAACACTTTTGTGGCCTCCGGCAAGGACCGCCATCAGGGCCTGGAACTGACGGTTCAGGGCGAGCCCATGCGGAGCCTGCGGGCCGTGGGCGGCATCACGCTGCTGGACGCCAAGCAGCGCAGCACCGGCTCGGCACTGACCGATGGCAAGCGGGTACTGGGCGTGCCCAAGCGGCAGCTGTCGCTGGCGCTGGACTGGGACACGCCGTGGGTGGAAGGCCTGTCGCTGGATGCCCGCGTGGTCAACACCGGTTCCTTCAAGACCAATTCGGCCAACACGCTGGAAGCCCCGGGCTGGACACGCCTGGACATCGGGACGCGCTATCTGCTGGACGTGCAGGGCAAGCTGGTCACGCTGCGCGCCCGCATCGACAACCTGGCCGATCGCAAGTACTGGTCCTCGGCCGGTGGCTACCCCAACGCGGGATACCTGGTGCAGGGCCAGCCGCGCACCTTCAGCCTGAGCGCCTCGATCGACTTCTGATTCGACAACCGGGCGGACTTGCCCAAGAAAAAACGCCCGTCACGATGACGGGCGTTTTTTCTTGTCTGGCGCGTCAGGCCGGCCATGAAGACACGGCCGGCCAGAGAAGGCTCACTTCACCGGAATGGGCGTGGCGGGATCGATAGGCACAGCCGAGACGCTGTTCTTGGGCGAGCCGTCGATCAGCTTGTCCGAGTACGTGAGGTAGACCAGCGCGTTGCGTGTGCTGTCGACCATGCGCACCACGCGCAGACGCTTGAAGAGGATGGACAGGCGCTCGCTGAAGACATCTTCCTTCTTCTTCAGCGGCTTTTCGATCTTGACCGGACCGACCTGATGGCAGGAAATGGAGGCCTCGGCCTTGTCTTCGGCCAGACCCAGCGAGCCCTTGATGCCGCCGGTGCGGGCACGCGACACGTAGCAGGTGACGCCCTGGACCAGGGGATCGTCGTAGGCCTCGACAATGATGTCATCGTCGCGCGTGAGCAGCTTGAAGGTCGTGTCGACGATGCCGATGGTACGGTCGTCGGCCGCCTGGGCGGTGGCCGGCAGCAGGCTGCTGGCCCCGGCAACGAGGGCGATGGACAGGGCAACAGCCCGGGAAAGGGAAGCAGTCTTCATGTTTTAAGGGATGGGGCTGAACCACACGAGATGCGGAACGCGAGATGCGGACAGCGAAGGTAAACGGCGCCTCGGCCCGTCCGGCATGCGCGGGCGTGTGGCATGAAAAGGGATGACCCTGACCGGTGCAGCAGATGGCTGGCCGGTCGTTGTCTCGTGGCAACAGAGGCCTATCCTACCATCGGATGGCAGGCATTGCGGCTGACGGGCCGGGGCCCTGTCTCAAGGTTCCCGGCCTGCCCCACGCGTCATGCCGTCATCAGTACAGCACGCGTGCGCGAATCGTGCCTTCCAGGTCGGAGATCTCGTGCAGCGCCTCGGCACTGCCCTCGTTCTCGACATCAACCACCACGTAACCCACGTGCTGATTGGTCTGCAGGTACTGCGAGGCAATGTTGATGCCTGCGTTGGAGAGGCGCTCGTTGATGCGGGTCAGCATGCCCGGCACGTTGCGGTGGATGTGCAGGATCCGGCACAGCCCCGGGTGAGCCGGCAGCGAGACCTCGGGGAAATTGACCGCCGACAGCGTGGAGCCGTTGTTGCTGTAGCGGATGAGCTTGGAGGCCACCTCGCGACCGATGCTCTCTTGGGCCTCGCCGGTGGAGCCACCGATGTGCGGCGTGAGCAGCACGTTCTCGAAGCGGATGAGCGGGGACTGGAAGTCACCCTCGTTGCCCTTGGGCTCGACCGGGAACACGTCGATGGCAGCACCCAGGATGTGCTTCGACTCCAGGGCCGCAGCCAGCGCGTCGATGTCGACCACGGTGCCGCGCGAGGCATTGATGAGGAAGCTGCCCTTCTTCATGCGGGCGATCTGCTCGGCACCCATCATGTTCTTCGTGTCCGGCGTCTCGGGCACGTGCAGGCTCACCACGTCGGCCTCGGCCAGCAGCTCGTCCAGCGTGGAGAGCTGGCGTGCATTGCCCAGCGGCAGCTTGGTCTCGATGTCGTAGAACACCACGCGCATGCCCAGGGTCTCGGCCAGCAGGCCCAGCTGGGTACCGATATGGCCATAGCCGATGATGCCCAGCGTCTTGCCGCGCACCTCGAACGAGTTGGCGGCGCTCTTCATCCAGCCACCCCGGTGCAGCAGTGCGTTCTTCTGCGGGATGCCGCGCATCAGCATGATGATCTCGGCCAGCACCAGCTCGGCCACGCTGCGCGTGTTGGAGAACGGCGCATTGAACACGGGCACGCCACGCTTGGCTGCGGCGTCCAGGGCAATCTGGTTGGTGCCGATGCAGAACGCGCCGACCGCGACCAGCTTGTGGGCCTTCTCCAGCACCTCGGCCGTGAGCTGGGTGCGCGAGCGCAGCCCCACGAAGTGGGCATCGGCGATGGCATCGATCAGTGCCTGTCCTTCCAGCGCCTTGGGGTGAGTTTCGATCTGGGTGTACCCGTCGGCAGTGAACGCTTCGACGGCGGACGGATGGATGCCTTCCAGCAGCACCACCTTCAGTTTGTTTCTTTCGAGAGAGAGACGCACGCTTTCTTCCTTGTATACGACACGACGAATGGGCCAATGGTAGCGCGCCTGCCCCATCTATCCGCCGTAAAACGCATATCTGTAGCACAATCCCGAACAAACCCACCTTCTTTCCAGCCAGAGCCCCGTCGTGAGCACCGAAGCAACGCCCCCGTCCCCTGTCACTGACACCACGCCCGCATCTGCCGAGGCCACCACGCCAGACACGCCGGCGGCGCCCGAACAGAAGCCCACGGCCGAAGTGCCGCCCCCGCTGCCGCTGCCCCCGGAGGCCGAAGAGCTGGACGCCCGGGTCGCCGCTGCGCTGGTGATGGTCAATCATGGCATCCGCCGCCTCTCGAAGCTGGCCGGCAACATCCGCTTTGCCTTCCTGCAGCGCGACGAGTCCCGACTGGTGACGGAACGCCAAAAGCTCAAGGCCGCCTTCCAGCGCCAGGAACACGGTCCGGCCGAACTGAAGTTTGGCCTGCAGGCACTGCTGCAGAAGGCCGAACGCATGGCCGGCAGCCTGCTGTACCAGCCCCAGAGCGCCGCCGCCACGACGCAGGCCGCCTCGCCGAAGCCCGACGGGAGCGCCCAGGCCACAGCCCCCGAAAGCGCGCCAGCGCAGCAGGCTGAAAGTCCGACGGCTGCAGCCGACACCACCGGAGCGAATGCAACCGACAGCGCCGTCGAGACACCTGCTACCGACACGACGGCCGCTCACAGCGGCGAGACGGCCAGCCCCCAGCCCGACGCGGCTGGGCAGGCGTCGACAGCCGCTGCTGCTCCGGATGCCGCAACCCCGGCGCCCGCGCCGGCAGCCCCTGCGCTGCCCCGCGAAAAGAGCAACCAGATCCGCCAGACGCTGCGCAAGAGCATGATGTCGCTGGCACCGGCCGCCCCGCTGCACCTGCAGATCGAGCTGGCGCCTGCCTTTGCCGAGGCCGAGCCGGACATCATGGCGATGGCGGCCCGCGTTCACGCCCTGCACCGTCAGGTGCTGGGTTCGCTCAAGGGCATCCAGTGGCACTCTGCGGTTCACAGCACGCTCAGCTTCGAGGACGGCCGCACGATCGAGGTGCACTTTGGCGAGACGGGCGCCGAGCAGATTCCGGAAGAATTCCGCCAGAAGCAGGCCCCGGCCCAGCCGGCCCGCAAGCCGGGTCAGCCCGGCCAGCGTCATGGCGCACCGAGCGGCAAGCCGCAGGGCAACCGTCGCCATGGTTCTGGCCGCCCCGGCGGCAAGCCGGGCGAAGGCCGCCAGGGCAAGGCTGCTGCCGGTCAGGGGCAAGCGGGCAACGCCCCGGAGGCGGCTGCCCAGGACGCAAACGCCCCCGCCAACCGGCAGGGCCGCCCCCATGGCAAGGGCCGGCATGGCCAGCCCCGTCGCGCCGAAGGCGGCAACCGCCCGTCGCGCAACCCGGCAGACGGCAAGCAGGGAGACAACACGGCGAGCACCGGAAACCGGCCTTCTCAGGGGCCGCGTCGCCCGCGCCCGGAGCAGGAAGGGCGACGCAACCACGAGGGGCGCCGTGGCGGCCAGGGCGAGCGCAACGGACGCAGCGGAGGCGGTTTCCCCAGCAACTCCGCCATGGCCGACAAGCTGCGCGCGGCCCTGGGGGGCTCCTTCGGGCTGGGCAAGAAGGACAAGTGAGACCCATGACGAAGCCCCTACCCCGGACAGCGTACCGAAGGGGCTGAGGGTCGAAGGTCACGGCGTGCATCGGGCACGGCAGACGTCGCACCTTGTGTACCCGGTTCACGACAGGAAAACCCTTCCCTGAAGGGGTTTCCTGCAACAGCAACATCAAAAACACTGGATTTGATGGGGTCTGCGCAACGCCAACCAGGGCGTTTCACAGGATTGGCCATGATTTCCAGTGTTTTTTTGAGGATCAGGTCGTAACAATCCGTAGAAAATGCGGTCAACAGCCAACGAAACGGTTGTGCAAGTGGCCAGAACGATCTGCCGATTGCTAAGATTGAACCGTCGGCCCTGACGACGAACGCCGTGAAAAATGCAGCCTCGCGCCGTGTTTTCCAGCAGGTGGCCCCAGGGCACGAACCCCTTTTGAACGCTACGAGAACCCTGCTCTGAAACATCATGGCAACCGCTAAGAAGCCCGCCCGTGCGGCAGCAACCCCCGCGAAGAAAACGGCTGCAGCCAAGCCTGCTGCCAAATCGACGAAAGCTGCCGCCGCCCCGGCGCTGAAACCCGTGAAGGAAACCTTCACCAAGGCCGGGCTGGCCCAGCACCTGGCCGAGCAGACCGGCGTCGAGACCAAGGCCGTCAAGGCCGTGATGGCCGCGCTGGAACTGACCATCCTGGCCTCGGTGCACAAGAAGGGTGCCCGTGAGTTCACGCTGCCCGGTCTGCTGAAGATCGGCGTGATCGATGTGCCGGCCAAGAAGAAACGCCGCGGCATCGACCCGTTCACCGGCCAGGAGCGTGAATTCGCCGCCAAGCCGGCCACAGTCCGCATCAAGGTGCGCGCCCTGAAGAAGATCAAGGACGCCGCTCTCTGATCATTCGGACCTGACGGCGGCCGTCCTCTGGCGTGGTTCGCCCCGCCTGACAGGATGGCCCGGTCATGAGGCGCCCCTTTCGGGGCGCCATTGAACAAAGGCCCCGATCCGGGTTTTCCGGGTCGGGGCCTTTCTGTCAGGGCTTGCCGAAGATCTCGCTGGCCTCGGCCTTCAACTCCGGAGAGAGCGTGGCCCCCTGGCGGCGGGCAGCGTCCAGGTTCAGTGTGATGTCGAGCCTGTCGCTGGTCTCGCTGGCGATGTCGCCGGGTTTTTCACCGTTCAGGATGCGCAGCACCATCCGGCCGGTCTGGCGCCCCATCCGGTAGTAATCGATGGCCATGGCGCCGGTGGCGCCCCGCTGCACGCTGGAGCGATCGGCGCAGATCAGCGGGATCTTCGCCGCATTGGCCACCTTGATCACCGATTCATAGGCGGAAATGACATTGTTGTCATTGCTGGTATAGATGACATCCACCTTGCCCACCAGGCGCTGTGCGGCCTGACCGACATCGATCGAGCGCGGCGCTGCCACTTCCACTAGCGAGATGCCCTGCTTTTCCAGCGCCACCTTCATCTCGCGCGTGGCGCTGACCGAGTTGGCCTCGGCCGGACTGTAGATGATGCCCACGCGCTTGACGTCCGGAACCACCCGCTTGATGAAGGCGACCTGGCGATCGGCCACCAGCTTGTCGGACACGCCGGTGACGTTGGTGCCCGAGGGCGCCATGGACTTGACGATCTGTGCGGCGATGGGATCGGTGATGGCGTTGTAGACGACCGGAATCTGGTGCGTGGCCGAGACCACTGCCTGCGCCGCCGGCGTGGCGATGGGCACGATCACGTCCGGACGGTCTCCGACGAACTTGCGGGCAATCTGCACGGCCGTGCCCTGGTTGCCCTGAGCGCTCTGATAGGCCCAGTGCAGGCTCTTGCCATCCTGGTAGCCCGCGTCCTTCAGCTCGTCGTGCAGGCCGTCACGCAGCGCATCCAGCGACGGGTGCTCGACGATGGACAGGACCGAGACCGCCGCAGGTACCTTGCCCGTGGGCGTTCGGGATGCAGCGGCACTGCCGTCCTGCGCCATGGCGGCGGGCACGGCGGCCGTCGCCATCGAGCCGGCTGCCAGCCAGGCTGCCAGGGAGCGGAAAACGAAGCGGCGGCGCAGAGCGTGATGAAATGTCGTCATGGATCGGTTTCTCCCTGGGAAACGATGAAAACCCGCCGGAACACAACCTGTACCAGTGTCCGGACTGCGCTGGGCGCCGACGGGACGGTCTGTGCAGCCGGGCGATGGCGTGACGACAGGACGGCACGACGGCCGCCCGGATGCCTCAACCCAGCAGCAGCGAATCGTCGCTGAGCTCCTCGCCACGGGTGCGCTCGAACATGGCCAGCAGGTCCGCCACCTCAAGCCGGGCGCGTTCCTCGCCGGACACGTCAAGCACCACCTGGCCCTGGTGCAGCATCACGGTACGGGTACCGTAGTCCAGTGCCTGACGCATGCTGTGCGTGACCATCAGCGTGGTGAGACGGCCTTCCTTGACCACCCGGTCGGTGAGTTCGAGCACGAAGGCCGCCGTCTTCGGATCGAGGGCGGCCGTGTGCTCGTCCAGCAGCAGGATGCTGGACGGGCGCAGCGAGGCCATCAGCAGGCTGACGGCCTGGCGCTGACCACCCGACAGCAGACCGATGCGGTCGCCCAGGCGATTCTCCAGTCCCAGGCGCAGCACGGACAGCCGCTCGCGGAACAGCTCACGGGTCTGACGATCGATGGCGCGACGCAGCCGGCGCGATTTTCCGCGCGCCAGAGCCAGCGCCATGTTCTCCTCGATGGTGAGCGCCTCGCAGGTGCCCGCCATCGGGTCCTGGAAGACCCGGGCCACGCGCTCGGACCTGTCCCAGGAGGGCAGCCGCGTGACATCCTCGTGGTTGATCCGGATGGTGCCGCTGTCGACGCGCAGGTCGCCGGCAATGGCGTTGAGGAAGGTGGATTTCCCGGCCCCGTTGGAGCCGATCACCGAGACGAACTCCCCTTCGGGGATGGACAGGGTCATGCCCCGCAGCACCGGGTTCTCGATGGGGGTGCCGGGATTGAAGGTGATGTGCAGGTCCTGGGCGTCTAGCATGATGATGTCAGCCTGCCTTGGTCGTGCGACGGCCCGACTTGCGGCGGGAGAAGGCGCGCGGCAGCACCAGCGCGGCCCCCACCAGGATGGCCGTGATCAGGTTCAGGTCCTGGGCTTCCAGGCCGATGAAGTCGCTGTTGAGGGCGATGGCGATGACCAGGCGGTACAGGACAGCCCCCAGCACGACGGCCAGCGTGGTCCAGACGATGCGCCGCGCCGGCAGGATGCCTTCACCGACGATGACGGCCGCCAGGCCGATGACGATGGTGCCGATGCCCATGGAGATGTCGGCGCCCCCCTGGCTCTGGGCGAACAGCGCGCCCGCCAGGCCTACCAGCGCGTTGGAGATGGCCATGCCCAGCAGCACGGCATTGCCCGTGTTGACCCCTTGGGCACGCGCCATGCGGCCATTGGCGCCGGTGGCACGCAGTGCCAGCCCCAGCTGGGAGGCAAAGAAGCGGTCCAGCAGCAGCTTGAGTACCGCCACCAGCAGCAGCATGGCCAGCGGGCGCTCGACATAGTCAGGCAGCCAGCCGGGCAGGAAGGAAAAGACCGTGGGCTCGGAAATGAGCGGCACGTTGGGCCCCCCCATCACCCGCAGGTTGATGGAGTAGAGCGCGATCATCACCAGGATGCCGGCCAGCAGGTCCATGATGCGGAGCCGGACGTTGAGCCAGCCCGTGACCAGACCGGCCGCAGCCCCGGCCAGCATGCCGGCACCCGTGGCCAGGAAGGGATTGTGACCGGTGGAGATGAGGATGGCGGCCGTGGCCGCACCCAGCGGAAACGAGCCGTCAACCGTCAGGTCCGGGAAGTTCAGGACCCGAAAGGTGATGAACACGCCCAGGGCCACCAGGCTGAAGACCAGGCCGATCTCCAGCGACCCCCACAGGGTATAGAAGGACACGGTCAGCGCCCCAGGATCTCGGAGGCCTCGGACTGCAGCTGCGCGGACAGCTCGACGCCCTGCTTGCGGGCGGCCTCGAGATTGAGGATGAGCACCAGGTTCTCGCTGGTCTCGCTGGCCATGTCACCGGGCTTCTCGCCCTTCAGGATGCGCACGATCTGCTTGCCGGCCTGCTTGCCCAGATCACGGTAGTCGACGCTGAGCACCGCCAGCGCGCCGCGCCGGATGCTGCCGGTATCGGCCGCCACCAGCGGGATCTTCGCGTCATTGCCCACCTTGGCCACCGCTTCATAGGCAGCGACCACGTTGTTGTCGGTGCCGGTGTAGATGAGATCGACCTTGCCCACCAGCCGGCGCGCCGCCTGACCCACATCGACCGAACGGGGAGCCGCAGCCTCGACCAGCTCGATGCCGGCCTTGGACAGTGCCGCCTTCATCTCGTTCACGGCAACCTTGGAATTGGCCTCGGCCGGGTTGTAGATCATGCCGACCGTCTTGACGGAGGGAACGATCTTGCGGATGAGCTCGACCTGCCGACCGGGCTCCAGGCGATCGGAGACGCCGGTGACGTTGGTGCCCGACGGCCCCATGGTCTTGACCAGCTGGGCCGCGACCGGGTCGGTGACGGCGCCGTAGACCACCGGAATCTGCTTGGTGGCCGCCACCACGGCCTGTGCGGCCGGGGTGCTGATGGCCAGGATGGCCGCGGGCTGGCTGCCCACGAACTTGCGGGCAATCTGGGCCACCGTGCCGGTGTTGCCCTGGGCACTCTGGAAGGTCCAGTCCAGTGTCTTGCCGGATTCGTAGCCGGCCTCCTTCAGGGCTTCGGCCGCGCCATCGCGGAAGGCGTCCAGTGCCTGGTGGTCGACGATGGTGACGACGTTGACGGCAGGCGGCTCATCGGCAAAGGCCAGCGATGCGGCCAGCAGGCCACTGGTGGCCACGGCCGTTGCGGCTGCCATTCTGAGAAACGGACGACGTACTGCGAAACGCGCTTCACGCATCGGGGGGCTCTCCGACTGACTGACTCTTGGACTGAAGGCGGGGATTATACGGGTACACCACACCCCCGGCACGCGCCTTGACAGCAATGATCGACTTTCTGCCGGAATGCCTGCAAAGGTTCCGGACGCGTGCCCTGAGGGTTGTGCACAACACATGCGCCGATGCCGACCCCGATGTTTCTGATGTCAAGCAAAATGTGACACAGTGTGTGCTAGTCTCTCCGACTCGTTTTCTGCCCGCCACTATCCCAGGATCCTGCATCATGGAATGGCTGATCGTCACGCTCGCCTCCTTTGCCGCCGGCCTGGTGGACGCCATCGTCGGCGGTGGCGGCCTGATCCTGATCCCCGCCCTGTTCACCACCTTCCCAGACACATCACCGGCCACGCTCTTCGGCACCAACAAGAGCGCCGCGGTCTGGGGCACGGGCATGTCCGCCTGGCAGTACGGACAGCGGGTGCGGCGGCGCTGGTCGGTGCTGCTGCCTGCCTTTGGCTGCGCGATGCTGGGCAGTCTGCTGGGGGCCTGGGCCGTCACGCAGGTCGATCCCGGCTTCCTGCGCCGGCTGCTGCCGCTCGTGCTGCTGGGCGTGCTCGTCTACACGCTGCGCCGAAAGGACATGGGCACCGAGGCGCGACATCTGCACACCGAGCGCATCGAGACGCTGCTGATGGGGATCATCGCGCTGGTGATCGGCTTCTATGACGGATTCTTCGGCCCCGGCACCGGCAGCTTCTTCGTCTTTCTCTTCGTGCGGGTGCTGGGCCATGATTTCCTGCAGGCCTCGGCCAACGCCAAGGTGCTGAACATGGCCACCAACCTGTCGGCACTGGGGCTCTTTGCCAGCAAGGGCCATGTCTGGTGGCAGGTCGGCGCCGCCATGGCGGTGGCCAACGTGGCCGGTGCACTCATCGGTTCCCGGCTGGCACTGCGTTATGGTGCAGGCTTCGTGCGCCATGCCTTCATCCTGGTGGTGGGGGCGCTGATACTGAAGACAGGCTGGAATGCGCTGAAGACGCTCTATTGACCACAAGTCACCGCGGTCATGGACCTGCCTGCCCGGAAGACGGAAAATGCCCCCTTTTCCTCTTTCCAACCGACACCATGGCCGACACGCCCGCTGCAAAACCCTTCCCCATTCCATTGAGCTACTTCGGCATCGCCCTTGGCACGGCGGGACTGGGCATGTCATGGCGCTACGCAGCCACGGCCGGTCAGGCGCCCGCCTGGCCCGGCGAGAGCCTGCTGGCCCTGGCCGGCGTGGTCTGGCTGCTGCTGATGCTGGCCTGGTTCACCAAGTTCCTGGCCTTCCGGCAGGCCTTCCGCGCCGACTTCCAGGATCTGGTTCAGTGCTGCTTCATCAGCCTGATCCCCATCACCACCATCATGAGCGGCCTGTCGCTGCGCCCTTATGCCGCGGCCCCGGCCGAAGTGCTGATCTATGTGGGCATCGTCGGCCAGCTCATCTTTTCCATGTACCGCGCGGCCGGCCTGTGGCGCGGGCTGCATACCTCCAAGGCCACCACGCCCATCATCTATCTGCCGACGGTGGCCACCAGCTTCGTCAGCGCCATGGCCATGAGCGCGATGCGGCAGCCGGAGATCGCCACCCTGTTCTTCGGTGCCGGCGTGCTGTCATGGATGAGCCTGGAGGCAGCCATCCTGGGACGACTGCGCACGGAAACGGCCATTGATCCGAAGGTGCGGGGCATCATCGGCATCCAGCTGGCGCCCGCCTTCGTGGGCTGCAGCGCCTATTTCGGCATCAACGGCGGGCAGGTGGACATGGTGGCGCTGATGCTGATCGGCTACGGAACGCTTCAGCTGCTCTTCCTGCTGCGGTTGCTGCCCTGGGTGCTGGAAGGCGGCTTCACCATGAGCCTGTGGGGCTTCTCGTTCGGTCTGGCCGCCATGGCAGGCTGCGGCATGCACCTGGTGGTGCTGAATCCGCGACTGGCGCTGCTGGGCCACGCGCTCTGGGGCATCGGCACCGCACTGGTGGGACTTCTGTGGCTGTACACGCTGCTGAGCATCGTGCGGGGCCGGTTCTTCGTGCGGGGATGAACGAACGACACGGGGAAAGGGTACCGCCGTGCCCGTTTCCCGGCGCCGCTATCGACCGAGCCCCAGCTGGTCGGCCACGGCCCGGGCCCACTTGCGTGCCGGCAGGCCGTAGTCCTCTTCCAGCACGCGGGCGCGCGCCATCAGCTGCCGGCGGCTGACCTGCAGGGGCGGCCCCTTCAGCGCCAGCAGCACCAGGTTGCCCTCGTCCTGCGGATCCAGCAGCAGCACCTGCGGGAAGATGGCGCGGATGCGCTCCTCGCTGCGCGCGAAGGAGGCATGGCGGCCAAACAGGTTGACCACCATGATGCCCGGCTCGGCCAGGCTTCGGTAGCAGCTTCGATAGAAGCGGCTGCCGTCATGCACGGGGCCGGCCGCCTCCTCGTCGTACAGGTCCACCTGGATGACGCCGAAGCCCTCCCGGTTGGCCGGATCACCGACAAAGTCGGCCGCATCGCCCTGCACCAGCATCAGCCGGTTGTCTTCCGGGGGCAGGCCGAACCACTGGCGCGCCACCCACGGCAGCTGCTGGCTGATCTCCACCACCGTGGTGGCCGTGTCCGGGCAATGGCGATGGGTGAACTTGGTGAGCGCGGCTGCCCCCAGCCCCAGCTGCAGTACCTGCGCCGGCGGCTCCAGGAACAGCAGCCAGGCCATCATGTCCTGGATGTAGGACAGCACCAGTTCATCGGGATGCTCGATGTCCATGGCGCCCTGCACCCAAGGCGAGCCGAAGTGCAGGTAACGGATGCCGTCCAGCTCGGAGAAGCTGATGACGGGCTCGGATGGGGTACGGCGGGCGCTCATGTCAAATCGACCCTTCATGACGAAAGCCGAGAGTGTAGCGGCAGGCACACCGCAAAAGCAGAAACGGCGTTCCGCCCGCGAGTGCGGGACAAAACGCCGTTCGTCACAACGACCCTTCGGCAGCCGCGATCAGTGGCTGGAAGCCAGCAGCAGGTCGTTCATGCGGCGCACGAAGCCGACCGGATCTTCCAGCTTGCCGCCGTCGGCCAGCGTGGCCTGGTCGAACAGCAGGCTGGACCAGTCATCGAAGCGGCCGTCTTCCTGCTTGAGCCGCTTGACCAGCGGGTGCTCGGGGTTGATCTCCAGGATGGGGCGGCGGCTGGGCACATCCTGACCGGCCTGCTTCAGCATCCGCTCCAGCGTGGCACTCATGTCGCCCTTGTCGGACACTAGGCAGGCGGCCGAATCGGTCAGGCGATGGCTGACCTGCACGTCCTTGACGCGCTCGCCCAGCGTGCCTTTCAGGCGCTCGACCAGGTCCTTGAAGTCGGCAGCCGTTTCCTCGCTGGCCTTGCGCTCGGCTTCGTCCTCCAGATCGCCCAGATCCAGTCCGCCACGCGCCACCGACTGCAGCGGCGTGCCGTCGAATTCCTGCAGGTAGCTGAGCATCCACTCGTCCACCCGGTCCGACAGCAGCAGCACCTCGATGCCCTTCTTGCGGAAGATCTCCAGGTGCGGGCTCTGGCGTGCACCGGCCTCGGTATCGGAGGTGATGTAGTAGATGGCCTTCTGGCCTTCCTTCATCCGTGCCTTGTACTGGGCCAGCGAGACCATGCCGTCCGCGTTGCGGATGTCGTCATCCAGCGCATCGGCGCCCTGTTCGGCGTTGCCCTCGCCCTTGATGACGGCGTCCTCGACCTCGGTGCCGGCGGGTTCAGACGCCTTGGCCTCGGCAGCCGGCACCGTGATGGCGATCGGCTCACCGGTGGTGCGGAAGCGCAGCAGCGCGGCGATCTTCTCGCGGTTCTTCGTGTCCTCGCCCACGCCCTCCTTCAGCACCTGCCCGAAGGCGCGCCAGAAGCGGACGTAGTCGGCCTGACGGTTCTCGGCCAGATCCTCCAGGAGCGTCAGCACGCGCCGGACGTTGCCCTCGCGGATCAGGCGGATGTCACGGCTTTCCTGCAGGATCTCGCGCGAGACGTTGAGCGGCAGGTCGCTGGAATCGACCACGCCGCGCACGAAGCGCAGGTAGGCAGGGATCAGCTGCTCGGCATCGTCCATGATGAAGACACGCCGCACGTACAGGCGCACGCCATGGCGCTGCTGGCGATCCCACAGGTCGAAGGGAGCGTGCCTGGGGATGTAGAGCAGCTGCGTGTACTCGGCACGACCTTCCACCCGGTTGTGGGTGTAGGCCAGCGGCCCCTCGAAGTCGTGGGTGATGTGACGATAGAACTCGTCGTATTCCTTCTCGGTGATCTCGTTGCGCGGGCGCTGCCACAGAGCCTTGGCCTGGTTGACGACCTCCCACTCGCCGGTGTCGACCATTTCCTGCTTCTCGGCATCCCACTTCTCGGCCTTCATGCGCACCGGCAGCGCGATGTGGTCGGAATAGCTGCGCACCAGCTGGCGCAGCTTGTACGGCTCCAGCAGCGAGTCGTATTCATGACCCTCTTCGGGGTCGGCATCGTTGTCACGCAGGTGCAGCGTGACGGTGGTGCCGCGCTCGGCGCGGGTGATGGTCTCGATGGTGAACTCGCCGTCGCCGGTGGACACCCAACGGATGGCCTGATCCTCGGCAGCGCCGGCACGGCGGCTTTCCACCGTGACCTTCTTGGCCACGATGAACGAGGAATAGAAGCCCACGCCGAACTGGCCGATGAGGTTGGAGTCGCGGGCACGGTCGCCGGTCAGCTGGCTGAAGAACTCGCGCGTGCCGGAGCGGGCGATGGTACCCAGGTTCTTCACGGCCTCGTCACGGTTCATGCCGATGCCGTTGTCACGCACGCTGATGGTGCGCGCCTTGCGGTCGGTCTCGATCCAGATGCCCAGATCGCTGTCGCCACCATAGAGCTTGTCGTTGTCCAGGGCCTCGAAGCGCAGCTTGTCGCAGGCATCGGAGGCGTTGGAGATCAGCTCGCGCAGGAAGATGTCGCGGTTGCTGTAGAGGGAGTGGATCATCAGATCAAGCAGCTGCTTGATCTCGGTCTGGAATCCCAGGGTTTCCTTGTGGGTGTCGCTCATGGTGCTTGGTGGTTTGCAGATATCGTGGGAAAGCAGATAGGCGCGACACCTTCTTTTTCAAGGTCCTGGCGGGAAAGAAAATCCCGGACGCGCCCTCCGATGGCAGGCGGGGTCAGGCCGCCGGCTCGGTGCCGGGCAGCCATAGCCGCACGTCCTTCCAGCGCGGGTCGAGCTGCTTGCCCTTGCGGCCGCGGGTGCCGGTGTTGGCGGCGATCTCGCGGGTGCTCATCGTGCGGCTCTGCGGCTTGGCCATGCGGCCGGTGCCGGTAACGACAAGGCCGGTGTCGGCCGCAACGATGACCTGGCGCAGTTTCTCCTTCTTCTCCAGGCCCATCAGGGTCACGCCCCGGCC
>ERZ773010.864-NODE-864-length-20053-cov-11.420292_pt1 | contig 20053 bp, 24 predicted proteins | sample MGYA00580842_ERZ773010 | MGnify/ENA primary metagenome ERZ773010 (study PRJEB29015, sample SAMEA2737982) | human oral metagenome | biome: human oral; feature: human-associated habitat; material: dental | place: China | collected 2107 ...
TTATAGAATGGGAGGGAATGAACCTGAACTTGAAGATGGAATAGAAAATGCAAAACTTTTAGAAAGTTATGGTTTAGATATATTGCATGTTTCAAGTGGAGTACCTAATCCTGAATATAAAAGACAAGTTAAAATAAAAAATTTTCCTAAAGATTTTCCTTTAGATTGGATAATTTATATGGGAGTTGAAATAAAAAAACATATAAATATTCCTGTTATAGGAGTAAGTAAAATAAAAAGAGAAAGTCAAGCTAGTTGGCTTGTAGAAAATAATTTATTAGATTTTGTAGCAGTTGGAAAGGCTATGATTTCACAAGATAAATGGATGGAAAAAGCAAGAAAAGATTTTTCTCTTAGAAAAATAATGAATAGTGGAGAAAAAAAGTATAAATAATATTTCAAAATTTGAAAAGAATTGGTATAATAGTATATAATAAAAAATAAATTATAAAAATGGAGGGGTTGTATGGCAACAACAAATTACATTGCAATAGTTAAACAATTAGAAAGTGGGAAATTTTTAATTACATTCCCAGATTTTGAAGGTATTACAGCAACTGCTGAAACAGAAGAAAGTATTCAAGATGTTGCAGTAGGAGTTATAAAAGCAAAATTAGCTGAACTAAAAAAAGCTAATGTAGAGATAGCTGAACCAAAGAAGATAACAGAAGTTTCTAAAGATTTAAAAGATGGTGAATTTACAACTTATGTTGCAGTTAAGGAAATGTTTGATTTTAAAAGTACTATGACTAGTTTAAAAGATAAAGAGGCTGTAAAAGAAACTGCAAAAGAAATGACAAATAAAGTTAATAATTTTGTAAATAATGTTCCAGAAGGAAAAGAAAATCTTTTTGGAATGGGTGGAGGAGTCTTATCAATATTAAATACTTTATTATTTGCAGTAGTAACAATAAAAGTTCCATTTTTTGGAAATTATCCAATAGGATTTTTTAAAGGTTTATCTGGAATAACTGATTTTAGTAAAGAAGCTAAAAATGCTCAATTTATTCTAATATTTTCTGGAATATTATTTTTAGCTTTAGCAGGACTTTTAATTTATTCAAGTTTTTCTAAAAATAAAAATCTTTTAAAATATTCTATTTTTGGAAATATAGCTTTCTTAATAGTATTTTATATAGTTTTATATGTAAAATTACCAGGTGGAGAAGCTAGTAAATATATTTCTGTATCTTATTTTAAAATCTTGCTTTATATAATTTCAATAGGATTAGCTTACTTAACTTATAGAGCTTTTGATAAAAAAGATAAAGAAATAGTTGAAAGTACTATAAAACCATTAGGAACCGTACTTGAAAAAGAGGAGGATAAAGGTGAATAAGGATTTAAAGAAATTCATTCTTTACCTAATAGTTTCCATTATAGTTGCTTTGACTATTAGTTATTCTTATTCTGCTTATCAAAGTTATCAAAATGACACAAAGATAAATGAGACAAAAAATACCTTTAACTTTGGAAAAACTGATAAAAAAATAGAAGATGCCAAAGAAACTATTGATAATCCACAAGAAAATTGGGAAAATCAAAGACTAGAAGCATTGGAATCATTAGGATATAAAAAAGTTGATGTAAGACCTTTTTATAAAAGAATATATGACAAATTAATGGGGAAAAAAATCTATAATTATAAAAGTATTTCTGATGAAACAAAAGCAGTTGTAGTTGAAATAAAAGATAATAAAATGACAGAAAACTTCTTTAGTGGAGACAAGGTAACAACTCGTCAAGAATTAGTTGCAAATCCTGATTTTACTTCTTATGACTTAAAATCTTATGATTTAGAGAGTATGGTTGTCACAACTTATAAAGATGTTCTTAATAATGACACCTATTTAAATACAAAGAATGGTATAATTGAATATGAAGATGGAAAAACTATTGAATTTACTCATCAAAATGGAGCAATGAATGGACCAGCTGTTGAAAATTTACCTAATGGAGATAAAATAGAATTTAACTTTGTTAATAATAAAAGAGTTGGTGAAGCAGAAAAGCTATTTAAAAATGGCGATAGAGAGTTATTTACTTATGGAGACAATAATCAAAAAAATGGAAATTCAATATATTATTTTGTAAATGGAGATGTAGAAGAAACTACTTATGTAAATGATGTTCTACATGGACCAGCTAAGTATATATATAAAGATGGTGTTGCAGAACATTATGAATATAAAAATGGAAAAAGGGTTGAAAATTAATGAGATTAGATAAGTTCTTAGTTGAATGTGGTATAGGCAGTAGAAAAGAAGTTAAAAAGTTAATCTCAAATGATGAAATAACTGTTAATGGTTCTAATGATATATCAGCAAAGGATAATATAGATGAAAATTCTGATATTATAGAATACAATGGGGAAAGGCTAGAATATAAAGAATTTAGATACTATATTATGAATAAAAAAGCTGGATATATAACTGCAACAGAAGATTTTAAAGAAAATACTGTTATGGAATTATTACCAGAATGGGTAATAAGAAAAGATTTAGCACCAGTTGGTAGACTTGATAAAGATACAGAAGGTTTACTTCTTTTTACAAATGATGGAAAATTAAATCATAAATTGTTATCTCCTAAAAGTCATGTAGATAAAGTTTATTATGTTGAAATAGAAAATAATATTTCAGATGAAGATATTTTAAAACTGGAGCAGGGAGTTGATATAGGTAATTATATCACTCAACCTGCAAAAGTTGAAAAAATGTCTGATAAAAAAATTTATCTGACTATTAAGGAAGGTAAATTTCATCAAGTAAAAAAAATGTTAGAGGCAATAAATAATAAAGTTTGTTATTTAAAAAGAGTTAGTTTTGGTAAATTAAAATTAAATGATTTAGCTTTGGGGGAAGTTAAAGAAGTTAATTTAGAAGATATAATTTAAGTTTTTAAGAGGGGGATTTAGAACTATGAAAAAGAAAATACTTTATTTAATAGCACCACTATTATTAACTATGACAGCTTGTACAACTTCATTTGGAGTGGGAACAGGAGTAGGTTTAGGAAGAGGTGGAAGTTCAGTATCAATTGGAGCTTCAAAAGAAATACCATTAAAGAAAAAAGATGATAAAAAAGCAAATGAAAATAAAGCAAAAGAAAAACTTAGAGCAACTGTAAAAAAACATAAGCCTAAAAAGGCAATTACACAAAATATTGTAAAAAATAATAAAGTAGAAGCAGTTGATTCAATAGAAGTGAATGAAGCTAAAACTAAAGTTGATAATACAGTGAAAAGAGTAAAACAAGAAAGACAAGAATAATGGTAATAAATAGTATAGATATATTCTGTGAAGTTATTGATAATTATGGAGATGTTGGAGTAGCTTATAGATTAGCAAGAGAATTTAAAAGAATTTATCCAAGTAAAAAATTAAGATTTATTATAAATCAAACAGAGGAAATAAATCTTATAAAAAAATCAAATGATATAGAGATTATAGCCTATAAAGATATTTCTAAAATAGAGAATTCTGCTGATTTGATATTAGAAACTTTTGGTTGTGAAATCCCAAAAGAATATATGGATAAAGCATTAAAAAATTCAAAACTTATTATAAATTTAGAATATTTTTCAGCTGAAGATTGGGTAGATGATTTTCATCTTCAAGAATCATTTTTAGGTAGAAATTTAAAAAAATATTTTTTTATCCCTGGACTCTCTAAAAAAAGCGGAGGAATACTTTTAGATAATGAGTTTTTAGAAAGAAAGAAAAAAGTAGAAGAAAATAAAGAATATTATTTAAAAGAGTTTGGAATTAATGAAAAATATGATTTAATAGGCTCAGTATTTTCTTATGAGAAAAATTTTGATTCTTTGATTGAAGAATTAAAAAAACTAGATAAAAAAATTCTCTTATTAATATTAAGTGAAAAAACTCAAAAAAATTTCATAAAATATTTTGATAATAACAATAATTATGATAAAATAAAAATCGTGAAGTTACCATTTTTTACTTATGACAAGTATGAGGAACTTTTAACATTATGTGATTTTAACTTAGTTAGAGGAGAAGATAGCTTTGTTAGAGCTTTACTTCTTGAAAAGCCTTTCTTATGGCATATCTACCCACAGGAAGAAAACATACATATAAAAAAATTGGAAAGTTTTTTGGAGAAATATTGTCCTAATAATAAAGAGTTAGAAGAGACTTTTATTAATTACAATATAAATAAAGATAATTTTTCTTATTTTTTTGAAAATTTTAAAGAAATAGAAGAACATAATAAAAAATATGCTAATTATTTAAGAGAAAATTGTAATTTAATGGAAAAATTAATAAAATTTATAGAAAATATAGGAGGAAAAAATTAATGAAAATTGCACAAGAATTAAGAGCAGGGAGTACAATAAAAATTGGAAATGACCCATTTGTAGTATTAAAGGCTGAATATAACAAATCAGGAAGAAATGCTGCAGTAGTTAAGTTTAAAATGAAAAACTTAATTTCAGGAAACATATCAGATGCTGTTTATAAAGCAGATGACAAAATGGATGATATTAAATTAGATAAGGTAAAAGCAATTTATTCTTACCAAAATGGAGATTCTTATATATTCTCTAATCCAGAAACTTGGGAAGAAATAGAATTAAAAGGTGAAGATCTAGGAGATGCTTTAAACTATCTTGAAGAAGAAATGCCTTTAGATGTGGTTTACTATGAGTCAACAGCTGTTGCAGTTGAATTACCTACTTTTGTTGAAAGAGAAGTAACATATACTGAACCAGGGTTAAGAGGAGATACTTCTGGAAAAGTTATGAAACCTGCAAGAATAAACACAGGATTTGAAGTTCAAGTTCCTCTATTTGTTGAACAAGGTGAATGGATTAAAATAGATACAAGAACAAATGAATATGTTGAAAGAGTAAAAAAATAAGTTAATAAAGGATTGCTACAATTTTGTAACAATCCTTATTTTATATTTAATAGATATAATCTAGTATTTCATCAAGTGTATCTTTAGACATTTCATCAAGTATATATTTCTTTTTAATATTAATATTTTCCCATGTTTCCTTTGGTTTACTCAACTCCTCATCAAACATATTTCTACCAGAAGTAGTTTTCATTTTATTAGTTGAGAAATTGATGCTAAATTCTTCTTGTTCACCAGAATTTCTCATAAATGAATTATTATCAAGTCCAATAAGTTCAAATCTATTATTTTGAAATCTAAAAATAAAAGCAGTTTGTGAAGCTGAATAACTTCCAGCACTTAAAAAATAATCAAAGTTTATTCTTAAAGTATTATCCTTTATACTAATACCAGTTAAGGTATCCATAAGAGTAGGATTTTCCTCATCATTTTCACTTTGAATAAAACCTTTATCATTTTTAGCTGCTAAAATATAAGCTCCATCTTTTTGTTTAAATAGAACTAAAAGTATTCTTGGGTTTAGATTTAAGTAATCAGGACCTAAGACATCATTCTTTTTAATATTTTCTTTATCTTCTTTTTCAATTACTATAACAGTATCTTCAAGTTTATCCTTATTCAAATCCCCATTAGTAGTAAGAATTTTTTTCCAATTTTTTGGTATAAAATCATTAACAGTTTTTACTTTTTGAGGAAAATCTTCTCCAAAAATATAAGTTGAATAAATCAAAAATAATGATAGAATAAAAAATAATTTTCTTTTCATAAGTCACCTTTCTCTTTATTTATGATAATGTTATTATCATTTAAGTGTAACATTAATTTTAAATTTAGTAAAATAAATTTTTTAATGACATTATAATGGAATAAATCCAATATAAAAATATGATATAATATGATAAAGCTAGTATTATCAGGAGGAAAAGATGGTAGAAGTTGAAAATAAAACAAAAAGAAAATATAAATATGATGCTTTTATAAGTTATAGACATATAGAACCAGATTTAACAATAGCCAAAATTCTTCATGAGATGATTGAAAAGTTTAATATACCAAAACATTTAAGAACAGTATCAAATGAAGAAAATTCAATTGATTATAAACATGTATTTAGAGTTTTTCGTGACCGTGAGGAACTTTCTACAAAAGATTTAAGTACTATGATTGAAGAAGCAATAGCCAATTCAGAAAATTTAATTATTATATGCTCAAAAAGAACATCTCTTAGTCCTTGGTGCAGAAAAGAAGTGAAGTTATTTAAAAAGATTCATGGAGTAAATAATATTATTCCTCTACTTATTGAAGGAGAACCTGATGAAGTGAATTGTACACATAATTCATTGATAGATGATTGGGATAAATTTTTAAATAGTGAAAAAAGAGAAGAAGTTATTTATGATTTTATTTCTGTTCTTAGTGTAAAATAAATTTTAATAATTTTCTTCTTGACAAATTAAACAGAATAATGTATTCTAGTAAAAAATAAAAAAGGAGGATACCATGAAGAACTTAAACAAGATTACTACAACTAATCAATACTGGTGGAGATATACAGTGAAAATTGTATATCTAAATTTGTATTGTTAGAAAAAATCTTTTAAGCATATTTTATGGTATCTATAAAAAGCAATCTAACATGGTTGCTTTTTTTATTTACCTAAAATTAATAAAAGATATAAAAATCAGGAGGAAGAATGAAAAAGAATTTTATTTATTTATGTTTAATTGTAATTATAGTGTTAATAGCTTGTTCAGGGAAAGAGGATGATAAAAAAGAAACCATCCAAAACAAAGAAGATAAAACAATCACAATAGCAGAAAAGGCAGAAATTAAAACTTTAGATCCACAAAAAACAGTTGATTCAGCTTCATTATCTGTTATACAAATGATTAATCAAAAATTATTTAAAATAGATAATGATGGAAATATAATTCCAGAAATAGCAGAAGAGGTAACAAAAGTTGATACAAAAACTACCCTTATAAAAATAAAAAAAGATTTATTTTTTAGTAATGGAGAACCAGTAACAGTTGATGATGTATTATTCTCATTAAATAGAGCCAAAGAATCTCCAAGAATGACACAAGATTTCTATATGATAGAAAGTTTTGAAAAAGTGGATGACTCAACAATAAAAGTTAAAACTTTTTATGAGGCAGGAAATTTACTTCATAAATTAGCTTCAATGGGAGCTTCAATTATGAATAAAAAAGCTTTAGAAGAAAATGAAAATAATATTATTGGTTCAGGAATGTTTAAATTAAAAGAATGGGTAGCAGGTGATAGAATAGTTTTGGAAAGAAACGAATATTTTAAAGAAGCTAATTCAAATGTTAAAGAAATAATTATTAAATTCATTCCAGAAGCAAATAGTAGAATGATAATGTTAGAAACTGGAGAAGTTGATATTGCAGAAGCTTTGTTACCATTAGATTTTCAAAAAATTTCAAGAGAAGATGATAAGTTTACCACTGTTGAAATGCAATCTTCAAGCAATATGTTTATAGGATTTGATTTAAGAGATAAACATTTATCTGATAAAAGGGTAAGACAAGCTATTGCTTATGCAATAAATAACCAAGATATAGTTGATAGTATATACAATGGAAGTGCAACAGTTGCAACATCACCTATACCTAAAATAACAACTGGACATAATGAAAATTCTAATCCTTATGAACAAAATATAGAAAAAGCTAAAGAACTTTTAGCAGAAGCAGGATATCCAAATGGTTTTGATATAGTTTTAAATGTAAATGAAGATAATCAAAGAGTTGATACAGCAGTAGTAATTCAAGATAATCTAAAAGCTATTGGAATAAATGTTCAAATAAAGACATATCAATGGGCTTCATATGTAGCTTTTGTAGAAAATCCTTCTCAAGAAAAAGGAATGTTCTTAATGGCATGGAATATAGCTAATGATGACCCAGATGAGCTTTTATACCCTCTTTATCATAGTTCACAAATAGATGCACATACAAATGTAGTATTTTATAAGAATGAAGATTTTGATAATTTAATATCAAAAGCAAGAGAAACTATTGATAAAGAAAAGAGAATAGATTTGTATAAAAAAGCACAAGATATTATTCAAGAAGAATTACCACATTATGCAATACTATATCCTATGCAAAATTTTGCATATAAGAAAAATATAAAAGGTATAGAAGTTAATAAGAGAGGATATTTTAATTTTCAAAATACAATAGTAGAATAAAAACTCCTTGAAATATAAAAAATAGGGCTATTTCTAAGTATTGAGATAGTTCTATTTTTTATAAAGAAAAATAATAATGAAAGAAAAATTCACAAGCTTCCTGTTCAGTTTGAAAATAATGTTCATCTGTAAAAACATGACTATCAGCATAGCAAACTATCCATTTATCTTCTCCTTGAATTAAACACCTATCATTAAAGTGTAATTTTGTTGTTATATAATAAGTTTTTAAATAATATTCTTTTGGTTTTTGAGCTTCAACTTCTAAAACCTTTAAAAGTTCAAAAACTGTTTTAATTGGAAGGTAAGATAATAACTTTTGTCTTCTAAGTTCATTCTTTTTTTCTGTGTATAGAGTTGCAAAATGTGTCCATATCTTTAAAACAATAATAATAGGTAGGAGAATAATAAACTCTATAAATAAAATTTTAAGAAGTACCATAATATTAATTCCTTTTCATATACCTAGTAATAACTATCTAAGTGTTCTAGCTCGTGTTCAAGTTTAAATAATTTTAACTCTAGTTGAGCAACTTCATCACATAAATTTTGAAAATATGGGGCTTCAACCCCACAATCCCAATTATCTATTTCTCTATCAATCTTAGATATATTATATTTCAAATTTTTTATTTCTTTTTTTAATTCAGATCTTTTCTTATCTCTTTCAAGATAATTAACTTTTTCTTTTAACTCTTCAATTTCATAATTTAAATTACTATCATTTTGATTAGATTTTAATAAGTTAAATAAAGAAATAGCTCCTAATACTTTCCAAAACATTAAAATCATCTCCTAATATATCATAATATTATTTTATAAAAAAAGAAGCTATTTTTCAATAACTTCTTTAAGAATTATAAACTAAATTTTATTTAAATTCTTTTTTAACTTCTGCTATCCAATTTTCAATTCTTTTTGGAGTTAAGCTAGGTTGATTTTCTTCATCAAGAGCAAGTCCTATAAATTTACCATCCTCTATAATACTTGTTTCTTCATAGTGATAACCATCAGTACTTGTAAATCCAACTACTTTACCACCTTTTTTAACCACAACATCATACAGATGTCTTATTCCACCACAGAAAGATTCTCCAAAAGCAAATTGATTTCCAAGTCCAACAAGTCCAATAACTTTACCAGTAAAATCAATTTCTTCTAATTTTTTTAAGTTATTCATCCAAGCTGCATGTGCTTCACCAACTTGATAAGTAGGTGTAACAAAAATAAGATTTTCAAAATTTTCTATTTCTTTAACCCCACTTTTTACATTAAAAGTTTTAAAATCATCTTTCTTTAAAAAGAATTCAATTTCATCAACAATTCCTACAGTTGTTTTTGTAAGAGTTGCATAAAAAATACCAATAGTTTTCATAAAATTCCTCCATTATAGTTTACATATATCTTTTATTACTTCACTCGCTAATAATATACCTGCAACAGGTGGTACAAATGAAATGCTTCCAACATTTTTATTTTTTTCACGTCCACCATCTAAATTAAGTGGTTTTCTTGGTGTTTCATCAGAATAAACAACTTTTAATTTGTTAATTCTTCTTTTTTTCAATTCTTTTCTAATAATTTTTGCTAAGGGGCAAACGGAAGTTTTTTTAATATCTGCTACCTTAAATTGTGCTGGATTTATCTTATTTCCAGTTCCCATACAAGAAATTATTGGAATTTTTGAATTAGTTGCAAATTCTATTAAATCTAATTTTGGTGTAACTAAATCAATAGCATCAACAATATAATCATATTTTTTATCTTTAAAAAACAAATCTATATTCTCTTTTAAAAATTTTTCATGATATGTAGTTAAATTTATATCAGGGTTGATTGATAAAATTCTATCTTTTGCTATCTCAACCTTTGGCTTACCTATAGCAGATTGAGTTGTAATAATCTGTCTATTTAGATTAGTTTTATCAACAGTATCAAAATCAACAATGGATAGATTTCCAATACCTGCTCTGACAAGTGCTTCAACAGTAGCACCACCAACTCCACCAAGTCCAAAAACAATAACATTAGATTTTTTTAATTTTTCTATGTTATCAGAACCAATTAATAGTTCAGTTCTCTGTAAAAACATATGTTCTCCTTAATTATTTACTAATTTACTAAATAATATCATAAAAAATAGATTTTGTAAACTAATTTGGTTAAGTTATTTTTCATCTTCTTCATCCATTTCAGAATAAGCTAATTCAATATCAATAAACTCTATAATAAGTTGACATACATTGTCATCTTTATCATAAGCTAAATATACAGGATAACCACCATCTCCAAAGCCAGATTGAAATATAGGTAAATGATAATCTGTTCCAGGTATAGTCCAATTTATCCAGTCACCATCTTTTCTTTGATACTTAGGATTATCTTCATAGCTTTTTTTAAATAAATTGGCAAAATAATCATCATAAGTATTTCCATCAGGATTTTCTTTTATCCATTTTTCATTAAAGTCACAATATAGACTATGTAATTTTTTATCACAGATACAAGCAAGTCCAGCATCAACATTAAAACCAAAGAAATCTCCTTCTTGTATATCATCTAATTCTTCATCACCTAACATAGCTTCTTCATAATAAGCAATTTTATTAGTGTTAAATTTTAATCTAACTGCTGCATATCTATCACAATCTCCATCACTAGCTTTAACAACACAAACTTCTGTTTTAAATTTACCAGTAGGAATTTTTTGTATATAAGGTTCATTAGATCTGTCTAGTAAATACACCAAAGGATCACTAACTAAAAATTCTCCTGTTGGAATAGAACAAGGTCCAATATCCATAACATCTAATTCTTTTCCAGCAATTTCTTTTAAAGTAAAATAATCTTCAATATTAGAATTTGGTTGTAATTTATTTTTAACCTTTTCCCATTTTTCTAACCATTCTTTTGTTGGTTGCATAATTATCACTCCTTGTTATAAATTATTTATTAAACTTTTAAGTTTTTCAGTTATCCAATTAACTTTTTCAATATTATTTATATAAATCTGTTTATTTTCATAATAAAAAATTCTAATAAATTTTTCACTATTATCATAAATTTCAATAGAGTCATATTGATAAATTAATTTTTCTAAATTTTGAAGAGATTCATAGTATCTTTTTTCAATAATCTCAGGAGAAATACCATGTCCGCCTCTTAATACTCTATTTTTGACTCTTTCTTTTACAATCATAGGATTATCAACTCCTATATAAAATAGATGTATTTGATAACCTAATTTTTTTGCTTTAGTAATTATTTTTAAAATAGTTTTTCCTGTTAAAGTTGTTTCTTCATTAAAAGATTTTTCTTCTAAAAAGCAATTATTTCTTAAATGAACGGCTATTTTTCCTGCTTTAATTTGATCAATACTATTTTTCCAATCTCCTCTCCAAAGGAGTAAACAATTTCATCTGTATTAATTCTTGTACAATTTTTAATATTTTTATTTAAGAAATTTGTTTTATATAATGTAGATTTTCCAGAGCCATTTACACCAGCAAAAATATAAAAGAATTTAACCATTAATATTTTTCCTCCTTTATTACTTTTTGTTGTTTAAGTTGTAAAGAAAGGTTGTATAATTCATTATAAAAAAATCTATCTTCTTTAGAAGTAGAGTTTTTTATTAAATTATTAATAGTTTCTTGATCAAGGTTTATAATAATATCTTTTAAATCTTTTATTCTTTTTTCTTCCATAATTATCACCCATAATTTTTTAAGCCTCTATAACAAAAGGAACAGTATCATTTCTAAACATAATAAGTCTACCTACCCTACCATTTCCATCTTGAAAAGGATGGATAGCTTCAAATTTATAATGAAAATCTAAAATATCATCAAATGTTATTTTAGATTTAGAGTTATATTCATCTTTTAAAATATTATACCATTTTTATATAGAAAAAATAAAAATATTTGAAATGTAGTGGTAAATATAGTAAAATAGTGGAAAAGAAATAAAATTTTTATGGAGGTAATAAATGAAATTAGTTTTAATACGTCATGGAGAAAGTGCATGGAACTTAGAAAATAGATTTACAGGTTGGAAAGATGTTGATTTAAGCCCAAAAGGAATTGAAGAAGCAAAATCAGCAGGAAAAATTTTAAAAGAAATGAATTTAGTTTTTGATGTTGCATATACTTCATATTTAAAAAGAGCAATCAAAACTTTAAATATTGTTTTAGAAGAAATGGATGAACTATATATTCCAGTATATAAATCTTGGAGATTGAATGAAAGACATTATGGAGCATTACAAGGATTAAATAAAGCAGAAACTGCAAAAAAATATGGAGATGAACAAGTACATATTTGGCGTCGTAGTTTTGATATAGCTCCTCCATCAATAGACAAAGATAGCGAATATTATCCAAAATCTGATAGAAGATATGCAGATTTAGCAGATTCTGATATTCCATTAGGAGAAAGTTTAAAAGATACAATAGCAAGAGTTTTACCTTATTGGCATTCAGATATTTCAAAAAGTTTACAAGAAGGTAAAAATGTTATAGTTGCTGCTCATGGAAATAGTTTAAGAGCTTTAATAAAGTACTTATTAAATATTTCAAATGAAGATATTTTAAATCTAAATCTAGTTACAGGAAAACCTATGGTATTTGAAATTGATAAGGATTTAAAAGTATTATCTGCACCTGAATTATTTTAATTGGAGGAATAAAGAATGAAAAAATTAATTTTAATGTCTTGTTTATTAATATCAGTTGCTTCATTTGCAGGGCTTAATGATTTACCAGATAATGTTGAAAAAAATATTCTTTCAGCAATATCAACTTACTCTGGTTCTGAAAGAAGAGAAAATTATAATTGGTATAAAGATTCATATTTGGAAATGGTAGGAAGATTAGATAAATCTGGAATGCCAGAAGCTGACAAACAAATGATAATAAAAAGATTGGAAGCTATGTATGGAGGAAACTATCCTAAGCAATTAGCAAGAGTAAATGATGAAATTAATGATTATAAGGGATTAGTCAACAGAATTAGAGAAGAACAAAATGCAATTCAACAAAAAACAGAAGCTCAAAATAGAAAGAGTAAAGAAGAAATAAATTCTATTTTAAGTTCATCTTCTATTCCAAAAGCAGATTTGGATAGGATAGAACAAAGTGCAAAAGCAGAATATCCAAATGATTACACTTTACAAAAAGCATATATAAAAGGTGCAATCAAAACTTATAATGATTTAAAGAAATAAATTGGGAGTGAAGTAGATGTTTAAAAATATAATTGGTTTAATAGTTGAATATAACCCTTTTCATAATGGACATCTACATCACATTAAAGAGATTGATAGACTTTTTGAAGATAATATAAAGATTGCTGTAATGAGTGGTGATTATGTTCAAAGAGGAGAACCTTCTCTTATAAATAAGTTTGAAAAAACAAAGATAGCTCTATCACAAGGAATTGACATTGTGATAGAGTTACCTACTTTTTATTCTACTCAAAGTGCAGAAATATTTGCAAAAGGCTCAGTAAATATTTTAAATAAACTTTCTTGTAGCCATATAGTTTTTGGCTCTGAAAGTAATGATTTAAATAAATTAAAAAAAATAGCTACTATCTCTCTAACAAAGGAATTTGAACTCTCTTTAAAAGAATTTTTAGTAGAAGGTTTTTCTTACCCTACTGCATTTTCAAAAGCCTTATTTGATGAGAAAATAGGCTCTAATGATATATTGGCTTTGGAATATTTAAAAGCAATAAAGACTATAAATTCTAAGATTGAAGCATGTTGTGTAAAAAGAGAAAAAACTGGCTATTACGATGATGAAAAAGATAATTTTGCAAGTGCAACATATATTAGAAAAGTTTTATTAGATACTAATGAGAAAAAAGAAAATAAATTAAATAAAATAAAAAATCTAGTTCCAGAATTTTCATATAAGATTTTAGAAGAAAATTTTGGAGTTTTTTCATTTCTAAGTAATTTTTATGATTTAATAAAATATAACATAATAAAAAATTATTCAGAATTGAAGAATATTCAAGATTTAGAGATTGGTTTAGAAAATAGATTATATAAGTATATAATTGAAAATTTAAATTTTGAAGATTTTTTTAATGAAGTTTTAACAAAAAGAATAACTATTTCAAGATTACAAAGAATATTGTTACATTCTTTATTTAATCTAACAGAAAATATAACTGAGAAAGTAAAAAATAGAGTTCCATTTGTTAAAGTTTTAGGTTTTTCAGCAAGAGGACAAGAATATTTAAATTATTTGAAAAAATCAGAAAATTATAATGAAAGAAAAATTTTAACTTCTAATAGAAATTTAAAGGAGATTTTAAATGAGGTGGAAATTGAATTATTTAACTTTAATGAATTGTGTTCTCAGATTTATCGTATAAAATCGAGTTATATAAATATTGGATATCCAATAATAAAGAAATAGACTGTTAAAATGGATTGTACTTTATAACAGTCTATTAATTTTTAACTACTCTAAATTTATCAATGTACTGGCATTATTTCCTTGAACTTGTGGAAGTTTTCCATCCCATTTTTCAATAGCCATCTTTCTCAAAAGTTGCGGTGTTAATGAATTACTTTCAACAGCATTAGCTTTTGCCTGCAATTCTTTTTCTTGTAAAGCATATTCTGCTAATTTTACTTTATTTTCTGCTTCCACTTTTAATTTTTCTTGTTCAGCTTTTGCTTTTTCTACTTCTTGTTCAGCAACTTTTTTACTTTCTATTGCTCTTTCATACTCATCACTAAAATCATGATTAACAATAGAAACATTACTTACTGATAAACCATATTGTGAAAAATCATCTTTTAAATCTTCAAATATTAATCTTGATATTTCTGCTCTTTTACTTACAAATTCTTCAATAGTATATTTTGCAATAGTGGCTTGTATAATTTCCTTAACTCTTGGTCTTATAAATCTTTGTTCATGTTTATTATTAAATGCTCTGTATAATTTTTCTGGGTCTGTAATAGAGGCTTGTACAGTAAATTCTAGTTTTATACTTTGCATATCTTTTGTACTAACTTCCATAGTTGTATCCATTTCATCTGTTCTTCCAAAAATATATGTTTTTTCTCTCGTTTCCATAAATGTTTTTCCTTGTACAAAAGGAATTTTTACGTGTAAACCTTCATTTTCAACTTTTGTTATTTTTCCAAAAGTTGAGATTATTGCAACTTCACCTGTGTCTACTGTATAGCAATTAGTAAGTGCTAAGATAAGCAAAAAAATAGTTATACCTACAAATCCTCCCATTTTAAAAAATTTTTTAAACTCCATAATTTATCCTCCTAATTAATTTTATTATTGAGATTTTTCAATTTCATATTATACAATAAAATTTTTATTTTTAGCAATATAAACTTGAAAGATTAATATTATAAAGCAGTGTAAGATTTTTTTGATTGAATTAATATTATATAGTATAATTAAAGAATGAAATAAATTTTATATAAGGGAGTGAAGTTAAATGGATTCAAAAAAATATTCTACATTAAAAGAAAGATTTTTAAGATATGTGAAGTTTAATACTCGTTCAGACGAAGCAAGTGAAACAATTCCATCAACACCATCACAAATGGAATTTGCTAAGATGCTAAAAAAAGAATTAGAAGAATTAGGATTAAGTAATGTTTTTATAAATAAAGCTTGTTTTGTAAATGCTACTTTACCAAGTAATATAGATAAAAAAGTTCCAACAGTTGGTTTTATTGCTCACATGGATACAGCAGATTTTAATGCTGAAGGAATTAATCCACAAATCATAGATAACTATAATGGAAAAGATATAGTTTTAAATAAAGAAAAAAATATAGTTTTAAAAGTAGATGAATTTCCAAATTTAAAAAACTATGTCTCTAAAACATTAATTACAACTGATGGAACAACATTATTAGGTTCAGATGATAAGTCAGGAATAGTTGAAATCATTGAAGCAGTTAAATATTTAAAAGAACACTCTGAAATAAAACATGGAGATATAAAGATGGCTTTTGGTCCAGATGAAGAAATTGGTAGAGGAGCAGACTATTTTGATGTAAAAGAATTTGCAGCAGACTATGCCTATACTATGGATGGTGGACCTGTTGGAGAACTAGAATATGAAAGTTTCAATGCAGCACAAGCTAGATTTAAAATAAAAGGTGTTAGTGTACATCCAGGAACTGCAAAAGGTAAAATGATAAATGCTAGTTTGATTGCTAGTGAAATTATAGAAATGTTTCCAAAAGATGAAGTACCTGAAAAAACAGAAGGTTATGAAGGTTTTTATTATTTAGTTGAGGTAAAATCTTCTTGTGAAGAAGGAGAACTTGTATATATTTTAAGAGATCATGATAAGGCTAAATTCTTAGCTAAAAAAGAATTTGTTAAAGAACTTGTTAAAAAAGTAAATGAAAAATATGGAAAAGAGCTTGTCAAACTTGAATTAAAAGATGAATATTACAACATGGGAGAAATTATAAAAGACCATATGTATGTTGTGGATATAGCAAAACAAGCTATGGAAAATTTAGGAATAAAACCACTTATAAAAGCTATTCGTGGAGGAACAGATGGTTCTAAAATTTCGTTCATGGGATTACCTACACCAAATATTTTTGCTGGTGGAGAAAATTTTCATGGGAAATATGAATTTGTTGCTCTTGAAAGTATGGAAAAGGCAACAGATGTTATAGTAGAAATTGTAAAGTTAAATGCAGAAAGGTAATAAAATATGAAATTTTTACCAACTACAAAAGAAGAAATGAAAAATTTAGGTTGGGATAGTATTGATGTTCTTCTGATTTCAGGAGATACATATTTAGACACTTCATATAATGGAAGTGCTTTAGTAGGAAAATGGCTAGTAGAACATGGCTTTAAGGTTGGGATAATAGCTCAACCAGAGGTTGATGTTCCTGATGATATAACTCGTTTAGGGGAACCTAACTTATTCTTTGCTATATCTGGTGGTTGTGTTGATTCTATGGTTGCAAACTACACTGCAACTAAAAAGAGAAGACAACAGGATGACTTCACACCAGGTGGAGAAAATAATAAAAGACCAGATAGAGCAGTTTTAGTTTATTCAAATATGGTTCGTAGATTTTTTAAAGGAACTACCAAGAAAATTGTAATAAGCGGAATTGAATCGAGTTTGAGAAGAATAACTCACTATGATTATTGGACTAATAAATTAAGAAAACCTATTCTATTTGATGCCAAGGCAGATATTTTATCCTATGGTATGGGAGAAATGTCTATGCTACAACTTTCAACTGCTTTAAAAAATGGGGAAGATTGGCAAAATATTAGAGGACTTTGTTATTTAAGTAAAGAGCCTAAAGAAGATTATCTATCTTTACCATCTCATTCTGAATGCCTTGCAGATAAAGATAAATTTATAGAAGCTTTTCACACTTTCTATTTGAATTGTGACCCTATAACTGCAAAAGGACTTTGCCAGAAATGTGATGATAGATATTTAATTCAAAATCCTCCGTCAGAAAGTTACTCTGAAGAAATAATGGATAAAATTTATGCTATGGAATTTGCCAGAGATGTACACCCTTATTATAAGAAAATGGGTGCAGTTAGAGCATTAGATACTATAAAATATTCTGTTACAACTCATAGAGGTTGTTATGGAGAATGTAATTTCTGTGCAATAGCAATTCATCAAGGTAGAACTATTATGTCAAGAAGTCAAAGCTCAATAGTGGAAGAAGTTAAAAATATTGCTGAAACACCAAAGTTTCATGGAAATATTTCTGATGTTGGTGGACCAACAGCAAATATGTATGGGCTTGAATGTAAGAAAAAATTAAAACTTGGTGCTTGTCCTGATAGAAGGTGTCTATACCCTAAAAAATGCCCTCATCTTCAAGTAAATCATAATAATCAAGTGGAACTTTTAAAGAAATTAAAGAAAATTCCAAATATAAAAAAGATTTTTATAGCTTCTGGAATTAGATATGATATGATTTTAGATGATAATAAATGTGGGCAAATGTATTTAAAAGAGATTATAAAAGATCATATTTCAGGACAGATGAAAATTGCACCTGAACATACAGAAGATAAAATATTGGGACTTATGGGAAAAGATGGAAAATCTTGTTTGAATGAATTTAAAAATCAATTCTATAAAATAAATAATGAATTAGGAAAAAATCAATTTTTAACATATTATTTAATTGCTGCTCATCCAGGTTGTAAAGATAAAGATATGATGGACTTAAAAAAATATGCTTCACAGGAATTAAGAGTTAATCCTGAGCAAGTACAAATCTTTACACCAACGCCATCAACTTATTCAACACTGATGTATTATACAGAAAAAGATCCTTTTACAAATCAAAAGTTATTTGTTGAAAAAGATAATGGTAAAAAACAAAAACAAAAAGATATAGTTACAGAAAAGAGAAGAAAATAAGGAGCTGTTGAATTACAATAGCTCCTTGCTTCTATTTTTGAGCAACAATCAAAAAACGATGAATTTTTCCTTCAACTACACCTTGTTTTTCTAATATTTTTTGTGCTTTAAATAAATTTTCTAAACAATTATTAACAGAAAAATTTGGAAATTCCCATTCAATAATATGAGCATACCAAACAAGAGCTCCAATATCATAAAATTTTATTGGGCGAAAAGCTTCTTGTTCTTGTAAAATTTTAAATCCAGTTTCTTTAAATTTTTTAGATATATTTTTTAAATATGAGTCTGGAAATGAAAGTTCAGTCTGGGGTAAAAGTAATTCAATAAGCTCTTTATCATTTTCAGCTCCAACTTGTTGAGTTATAAAAATTCCACCAGTTTTTAAAATACAAAATAATTCACTTATATTAAAACTACCATGTTTATTAATGACTATATCAAATTCATTGTCCTTAAAAGGAAGTAAGCTAGCTCCATCAGTTTCATAAAGATTTATTCCAAGTGGTACTAAATTTTTTTTACAAAATTCAATATTAGGAGGATAAGCTTCAGTTACACTTGTATTTTTAAAAGGATGTTCAAGTGTTAAAAGAAATTCTCCACCCCCAGTATCAATATCTAATAATTTATATTTTGGTTTTAAATATTGTTTAATAATATTTTTATAATCCCAAGGTAAATCATTTTCTTCTTCATATCTTCCATGTATATGAGAAAAATCCCAACCTTGAATGTGGGCACTTTTTTCTTCTTCAAGCCAATTTTCTATTAATTTTTTATTTGCATTAGAAAAATTCTCCATTATCACAATAGTTATCTCCTGTTAAAGTAAAAAATATAACACAGCAATCTTTATTGTTATTAATTTTCTTAATAAATTTTGTTAGAAAATCTGCAACTTCTTTTTTGATTTTTTCATCTCTTGCAAACCAATATAACTCAACAAAAGTATAACCATCAACTATTTTTCCATCAAAAATATACTCTGTGTTTTGATGTTCTATGGTAAACCAATTTCTATCACAACCAATAATTTTTGTTAATTCATCAATAATTTCTTTACTGTTTTCAACTATTAAATTTTTTTCTATTCCTCTAATTTTTAAATGTGGCATAAAATCACTCCTTAGAATTTTAGTCCAAATATCCAAGTTTTTTAATAAGTTCAGCAGTTAGAACAGCACCACCAGCTGCTCCTCTTAAAGTATTATGAGAAAGTCCAACAAACTTATAGTCAAATAAATTGTCTTCTCTCAATCTACCAACAGTTATTTGCATTCCCTTTTCATTATCTCTATCAAGTAAAGGTTGAGGTCTGTCATTTTCTTCATAGTAATGTATAAATTCCTTAGGTGCTAGAGGTAAATCAGTTATATCAGATTTAAAACTTTTAATTTTTTCAATCAATGCTTCTTTACCAGGATTATTCTCTAAGTTAAATGAAACGCAAGCTAAATGTCCATCTAAAACAGGAACTCTTATACATTGAGCAGAAAATTTCATAGTATTATTTA